>ENA-ORUL01000014-ORUL01000014.1-human-gut-metagenome-genome-assembly--contig:-NODE-14-length-129821-cov-11.078302_pt1 | contig 129821 bp, 139 predicted proteins | sample MGYA00242084_ERZ509219 | MGnify/ENA primary metagenome ERZ509219 (study PRJEB26280, sample SAMEA2338792) | human gut metagenome | biome: human gut; feature: human-associated habitat; material...
TGGACTATGTAAAAGTCGGCGTGCCTTTAGTTATCCTCTGCTTCATCGTTTCCATCATCGTTATTCCGATGGTATGGCCTTTCTTTCCCGGTTAATTGGGACTAGCTGCGGAAGAATGTACATAGAGTTCTCCTTTTAAAAGTAGAAATGCTTTTTGGGTGGTATTTCTGCTAGTTGGCCTGGGATTTAAGATGGAAAGAAGGTGTGACTGGTATGGGAGCAGAAGTTATTGCTGGTGGTCTTATTGCAATTATTTTCTCTACTTGCTGGTGGCTCGTTAGAAGTTGATTCTAAAAAACAAAATTCGTGTATGTCAGTCTTTCCGGTCAAGTAAGATGATCCGAGAGAGATAGCACATAAAGTTCTCCTTCGCTGAAGTGGAAGTACTAATTGGTACTTCCGCTTTTTTATTGTTCTAAATGAGTGATGAGCAGGTATTTTTTGTGCTTGTAATGTATTTTATTGCGGTTTATATAATAATAATTAATTTTGAAGTGAAAATAAATTATAAAAAATATTTATGAAATATGATTTTTGCATCAGCAACAAATATTACAGAGCCAGGTGCAGAGCGAAGAATAATATGCTGTTGCAATAGCAACAAATAATTGGATGTTTATTTAAATAAATTAAAAGATTTAAGATAATAAAGTTCGTTATTTTAACTGTTTTCTAACTGGAGTGCATAAAAATAAAATTTCTATACTTAACCTGTGATTGCTTAAAGCAATCAACATAAAAGTGGAGGTGAATTTCATATATTTGCTGTTTTACAAAATTATTTGAAACTGAGGTGAAGGTATGTCGTCGGCAGTAAAATGTTTAATTGTTTTGGCAATAGTGGCTTTATTATTTATTACTGAACTTATTCCTCTGGCTATTACTGCAATGGGAGGAGCTATAGCCTGCGGGCTTTTGGGATTTATTCCGGCTCAACAGGTTTTTTCAGGCCTTTCGGATTCAACGGTAGTGCTTTTTGCAGGTATGTTCGTTGTGGGTGCGGCGTTGTTTCATACCGGCCTGGCACAAAAAATTGGTATAGGTATTGTTAAAATTTCCGGAACTAAAGAAAGCAGTTTAATGTTTGGTATTATGGTGGTCAGTGCAGCATTGTCCTCCTGTTTATCTAACACTGGCACAGCAGCATGTCTGATGCCCGTTGTTTTGGGTATTTGTGCTGCAGCTAAGATTCCTGCTTCCCGCCAGCTGATGCCTTTAGCTTATGCGGCCGGCATCGGCGGTGTTATTACGATGGTTGGCACACCGCCTAATATTATTGTATCCGGTGTTCTTACTTCCTTTGGATATGAATCCTTTTCTTTCTTCGAGTTTGCCTGGATAGGTATTCCTTTGACCTTTGTGGTTATCGCTTACATGATGTTTATCGGTAAGTATTTGCTTCCGAAAGCAGAATTGGACGCTGACCAGGAAATTGAACAGGAAATTGAGGCTACTGTGACTGACAGTAAAAAACAAATTGTTTCTGGTTTGATTTTAGCAGTGTGCATTATTGTTATGGCACTTGACCTTAAAGCTATTTCTTTGGAAATGACCGCTATTGTTGGTGCACTGGTTTGTGTATTAACTGGCTGTTTGACTGAAAAGCAGGCTTATTCAGCTATTGACTGGGTAACTATTTTCCTGTTCGCAGGTATGATGCCTGTTTCGGCTGCTATGGATAAAACAGGTGCCGGCAAATTGATCGCTGAATGGGCAGTAAGCCTGATGGGTGGATCTCCTACCCCGATCATTATGACCTCGGTACTATTTATTATCTCCTGCACTTTGACGCAGTTTATGTCTAATACAGCAGCCTGCGCCTTGCTGGCTCCGGTAGGCGTAGCGATTTCTCAGCAGCTGGGTGCTTCTCCGAAAGCGGTACTAATGGCGATCGGCGTAGCTGCTTCCTGTGCATTCGCAACTCCGGTCGGAACTCCGCCATGTACTTTAGTGCTTGGACCTGGCGGTTATAAGTTTATGGACTATGTAAAAGTCGGTGTGCCTCTGGTAGTACTCTGTTTTATCGTTTCAATTATAGTTATCCCAATGGTATGGCCTTTCTTCCCCGGTTAATTGGGACAGCTGCGGAAGAATAGTACATAAATCTCTCCTTTTTAGAACGGAAGCACATGTCGGTGCTTCCGTTTTTTTGTGGGCAATTAATGAGTCTGTCAGGAAAATGATAAAAGAGCCTGTTCTTTTTAGAACAGGCTCTTTTATTTCTTAAATATTTAAAGCTTTATTCAAAACAAATTAGTCAGCAATGGCAGTAGAAGTGGCGCTAAAATAGAAGTAGCAATACCGGTAAGACCAATTGCTACACCGCCGATGGCGAGTTGCAATGCGCTTTTATTGACGCAGGCACTGGTTCCGAGACCGTGACTTGAGGCACCAATAGCCAGACCGATAGCGATATCATTTTTAAAGCCCAGCCAGGATAAAATTTTATGATTGAAGGTAGAACCAAACATACCTGTAAAAATAACACAGGCAGCGGTTAAGGATGGGATACCGCCAATGACACTGGAAATATCCATGGCAATAGGCGTTGTTACTGATTTGGGAATCAGAGAAAGCAGAACCTGTTCGCTGGCGCCAAACAGCTTGCCGCAGACGAAGATGGAAACAATGCCGATGACTGTAGCGACAACAACTCCGCTGACGATGACGGCAAGATTGTTTTTAAGGGTCTGACGGTTACGGTATAAAGGGAGTGCCAAAGCTACTGTAGCCGGTCCTAAAAGGAAGTTTATGAAGTTTGCTCCGGCAGCGTATTGTTCATAAGTTATATGAGGTGACTGAAAATAAATGATGCCCATAATAATAGGGCAGGCCAGTACGAAAGGTGGAATAATGTTAAGCTCAAAACGATTGACGATCAGTTCGCAGAAGACGTAAACGATAATGGTCAGTCCAATGCCGAACATGGGTGAATTTAATAAGGCTTCGGGAAAGAACATCAATGTTTTCCTCCTTTGCTGTGTTTGGAAACCAGCTCGACAAAAGCTGTAGTAGTAATAAGAATAATCAGACTGCTGACGATGATTGTGATAAAAATTGCGATGCTTTCAGCTTTAATAATATCGAGATAAAGCAGCATACTGATACCGGCTGGTAAAAACAGCATGCCCATCTTTTCGATCAGGATAGTACAGGCGTCTTCGACGCTTTCCTCACGGATGACACCTGCCAAAAGCAAAACAGCCAACAGGATCATACCAAGCAGTGCCGGTGGAAAAGCAATGTGCAGGGCCTGCAAAAACAAAACACTGACCCATTGCAGAGCCAGCAGAATAGCGATACCACGTAAAATAGAACCAGCTGTCATAAATTTTCCCCTCAATTTGTATAGAATAACTATTATTGTACTCTTGCATATATGTTTGTCAAGATTTTGATGAATTAAAATAATAATAAAAATATTTGACTTTTTGACTTTTGGCGTTTATAATAAAAATTAAGGAAGCCGGCGATGCCAGCTTCCTTGCGAATTATCCTACTTAAAAGCTATATAAAGATTAGTTAAAAGAATCAAACCTAAAAGGCCCATGGCAAACAGTCCCAGCAGTTCGAAGCGGTACATGGATACTTCTTCATTGAGCAGTGTATAACTGCGCTGGATAACGTGGATTTTATTTTCAATATTGTCTTTCCAGACAGAAGCGCGCAGCAATGACAGATATCGAGTGTAGATACGTGCATAGAAAATATCTTCTGTTACCTGCAGGGCATTGTTGATATTGCTGGTGAGACTGCTGACATCGGCCATCAGTTCCATCAGGTTACCGCGGATCTGGCGATAGCTTTCGAGCCGCGTTGCTTTACTGGTCATATTGGCTTCTTCAAGTTCATCATAGGTTTTATCAATGGCATTGTTGAGAGCGTTATCATAATAGCGCAGCTCTAAAAACTGTGCATTGGCAAATTCAAGCAGATCAGGAACGTCAAGGCTTCCACTTTGGTCGTAAACTACGGCTGAATCCCAGGCCAGATAAGTAATGTCGTCGGCATAGGAGAAGCGATTTTCCAGTGTTTCCCTGCGAGTTTGTTCACTGACAGGGGTTCTATCTTTAAGTAGCAGCGGGACCAGATCCCAGTCAGGGATATTCTCTTTGAAGTAATAAACAACAAAGTCTTCGTCGAAATCCGAAACACGCTCGTTTGAGCAGGCGGGACGAATCGTTTCCAGAACGGCATCCAGATAATGATGGATCTCGTCTTCCGGCATATTTTCGCTGACGATAGCCATATCGAGATATTCGTCGTAAGTTACATCGTCTTCAAATGGGATTCTGATAATCAGGCTGATAACTCCCAAATCAAAAATACGGGCCTTGATTTCAGCCAGATAGGTTTTGCCGCCAAGTTCCATTTCGTGTGAACCAAGTTCTACCAAAACAGGCGGGTCTTTAAAGGTAATGGATTTTGTCGAGATCCTGTCCAGACGCAGACGTGAAGCTATTTTATTGCGGCTGGTCCACAGGGCCTGTACAAGGTCCAGGTTGATTTCGTCGGCGACGTCAAACAATCTGTAAACGATCATGGATGTATTCATACTTGCCTCCATATTATATTACTTTGATGATTTGCTGGTTGATATTGAATGATACAGGTCAGCAACAAGTGCAGAAGCCCATTGGCGTAGAGAGATATTATCTCGTTTACTATGCAAAAGCAGCTTACTTAATTGGTTTATTCGCCGCAGAGTTTAGTTTCCCTGCGTGACGATAAAAATTTTCTGTAAAAATAAGTTAGTAAATTCTAAATTAGATGATAGTCAGGAGGTATAGCGATATGCAGGAACGCTACAGTGAAGAAGTAAAAAGTATTTTGGAAGCAGCGCAGCAGCAGGCTGTAATGAATTATCAGCAGGAGCTGTCATGTGCGCATATTTTAGTGGCCTTAAGCAGCAGTGAAGGTTTTTTCAGATTTTTACTCGCTAATGTCAAGGCAGATGAAAGAAACTTTGCACAGGAGGCTAAAGCGTTGATGCAGCGCATTCCTTCTGTAAAGGGACAGGATCGTCAGCTGGTGATGAGCACAGCTTTAGCCAGAGTATTAGGGCTGGCAGCGCAGGCCGCCGGTCAAGGTGAAGTGAATGTTGGCAATTTGGTTGCAGCTTTAGCCGGTGACGGTGACAGCGAGACAGTTTCTCTGCTTAAAAAGTATGGTATTGATAAGAAAAAGGTTGAGGGCTTGTATATGGCTTATACTAATGGGCAAGCTGATGAAGAAAGTAAACAGACACTTGAAAAATATGGACAGGACCTTACTGCTAAAGCGATGGAAGGCAAGTTGGATCCAGTTATTGGCCGTGATGAGGAAATTCGCCGTGTAATTGAAATTTTATCGCGTCGTAAGAAAAATAATCCGGTGCTGATAGGTGAGCCTGGCGTTGGTAAAACGGCAATCGCTGAAGGTTTGGCAAGACGTATCGTAGCAGGTGATGTACCTGAAAATCTGAAAAACAAGACTTTATACGCTTTAGACCTGGCAGCTTTGGTTGCCGGTGCTAAATATCGCGGAGAGTTTGAAGAACGTTTGAAAAAGGTTTTGAAGGTTATTTCCGATTCTGCAGGACAGATCATCATGTTTATTGATGAGCTGCATACCGTGGTTGGTGCTGGTGCAGCCGAAGGAGCCATGGATGCGGGTAACATACTGAAACCGATGCTGGCCCGCGGTGAATTGCGTTGTATCGGCGCGACTACATTAAATGAGTACCGCAAGTATATTGAAAAAGACAGCGCTTTAGAGCGTCGTTTCCAGCCGGTAATGGTCAAACAGCCAGGCGTTGAGGATACGATTTCGATTCTGCGTGGATTGAAAGAACGTTATGAGGTGCATCACGGTGTAAGGATTAAGGATGCGGCTTTAGTTGCGGCTGCTGTAATGAGTAACCGTTATATCAACGATCGTTTTTTGCCTGATAAGGCGATTGATCTGGTCGATGAGGCGGCAGCACGATTGAGGACCGAGATCGATTCGCTTCCGGCAGCGCTTGACGAAAGTAAGCGGCGGATACTGCAGCTGGAGATCGAGGCTCAGGCCCTTGGCAAAGAACAGGATGAGCAGTCTAAAGAACGGCTGGTGAAAATTGAAGAAGAGCTGTCTGAGCTGAGAAAGGAAAATGAAGAGCTCGTTAAACGCTGGGACGGCGAAAAAGCTTCTATTGCCCGTGTGCGCGAAGTGAAAAAAGAGATCGATGCCGTTAAACAGGAAATGGAAGGCGCTGAGCGCAGCTATGATCTGAATAAACTGGCAGAACTTAAGTATGGACGGCTGCCGGCGTTGGAGAAGGAACTTGCAGAAGTTGAAGCAAACAATAAAAATGATAAAGAGAATGTGCTGCTGAAAGAAGAAGTAGATGAAGAAGATATCGCTAAGGTGGTCAGTACTTGGACAGGGATCCCTGTTTCGCGTCTTAGCGGCGGCGAACGCGAAAAGCTCGTACATCTTGAAGATATCCTGCATCAGCGCGTTGTCGGTCAGGACGATGCGGTTAAGGCTGTCAGCGAAGCTGTCGTTCGTGCCCGTGCCGGCATAAAAGATCCTGATCGTCCGATCGGCTCATTTATTTTCCTTGGTCCTACCGGCGTTGGCAAAACAGAGCTGGCTAAGGCTTTAGCCGAGATATTGTTTGACGACGAACGCAATATGATTCGTATCGATATGAGTGAATATATGGAAAAACATACTGTTTCCCGTCTTATCGGTGCACCTCCAGGCTATGTAGGCTATGATGAAGGCGGACAGCTGACTGAAGCAGTGCGTCGCCATCCTTATTCTGTAATTTTACTGGATGAAATCGAGAAAGCACATGCTGATGTGTTTAATGTACTGTTGCAGGTACTGGATGATGGCCGGTTGACCGACGGACAGGGACGCAATGTTGATTTCAAAAATACGTTGATTATTATGACGAGTAATCTTGGTTCGGCCGAGATCATGAAAAAGCAGGGACAAATTTCCAGAGAAGATATCCAGAGTATGCTGATGCAGTTCTTCAGACCGGAATTTTTGAATCGTGTGGATGATATCGTGGTCTTTAAGGCCTTGGAAAAAGAGCAGATTAATGATATCGTGAAAATGATTCTGAAAGAGCTTGGTGAAAGACTGGAAAAACAGCTTGATCTGACGCTGGTATGCAGTGATGAAGCTGTGGCATATCTGGCAGATACAGGGTTTGACCCCGCTTTTGGTGCCCGTCCTTTAAAACGCTTGATCGTACATACTGTTGAAAATCTGCTGGGAAGAAAAATTGTCAGCGGAGAGATCAAGAGCGGTGAAACTGTAAGAGTAGTCCTGAAGAATGGTGTAATTGATATTGAGCAGGTTTCCTAAGTATTAAAAAAGTAAAGATTTCTGTAAAACAAGGCTGTGTTCGTTGAACACAGCCTTGTTTACGTATATAATGAGTATATAAGGAATTTTTTTATTGGAAGGAGCGATCAGAATGGCTAAAAAGGTAGTGATTATTGGCGGTGTTGCTGCTGGAATGAAAACAGCTTCACGCCTGCGCCGCAGAGATAAGGACGCAGAAATCACAGTAGTGGAACGTGGACAGCAGGTAAGTTATGGAGCCTGCGGTTTTCCTTATTACATTGGCGGAGATGTAAAGGATTTTTCCAGTTTTACTCATACACCGCAGGGGTTTGCACGTGATGCGGAATTTTTTAAAAATGTTAAAGGCTTTGATGTTGTTACCGGGCATGAAGCTCAAAAAATAGACCGCGCGAATAAAACGGTAACCGTAATGGATAAAGAAACTGGGGCAATACAGGAAATGTCATACGACGTATTAGTGTTAGGGACTGGGGCTACGCCTGTAAAGCTGTCTTTACCTGGAGCTGAACTGGGAGGGATACATAATTTCTGGTTCCCCTGGGAGACACTAAAGGTTAAGGAAGAGATGGAAGCCTATAAAGTCACCGATGTCGTTATCGTTGGGGCGGGCTTGATAGGCATGGAACTGGCGGAGGCTTTTCATAAGCAGGGGCTGACTGTAAATATTGTAGAGATGCAGGATCGTATTCTGCCGCAGATGCTGGATCTGGAAATGGCTGATTTAGTTAAGAAACCATTAGAAAAAGCCGGTATCAGGTTATATCTGGAAGAAAAGACGCTGGGTTTTGAAGGCGAAAATGGACGAGTTACAGCAGTAAAGACTGATAAACGTACGATTCCGGCTCAGTTGGTTATTGTGGCGGTAGGTGTACGCCCGAATACAGAGTTGGCAAGTGCTGCCGGACTGGAGCTAGGTACAAGCGGGGCGATTGCTGTTAATGAATATTTGCAGACCAGTGATCCTGATATTTATGCCGGCGGTGACTGTGCAGAAAATATGAATCTTATCAGCAAGAAAAGAATATTTGCACCAATGGGTTCCACTGCGAATAAACATGGACGTGTTATTGCGGACAATATTTGTGGTGACATGATAAAATATCCCGGTGTTTTAGGAACAGGGATCTGTCAGATATTGAACTGGCAAGCCGGAAGTACGGGTTTGAACGAAAAAACGGCCAAAGCCGCAGGGATTGAGTTTGAGTCTGTGGTCGTACCTGGATTTGACAGATTAGGTTATATGCCCGGCGCGCAGCGTTTGGTCCTGAAGCTGCTGGCGGAAATTAAGACTCAGAAGGTTATAGGTGCTCAGGTTGTAGGAACCGGCGGCGTTGATAAACGTGTAGATGCTTTGGCTGCTGCCATGAGCTTCGGAGCGACATTAGAAGATTTGAGCAATATTGATTTCGCATATGCGCCGCCTTTTAACGGGCCAATAGATAATATTGCGACAGCCGCCAATGTTTTGATGAATAAAATAGAAGGACGCCTGCGCAGTATTAATCCGAAAGATTTTAAAGAATTGCGTAAAAGCGGTGAATATACTTTGGTAGATGTGCGCACTCCGGGAGAATATAAAAGTAACCGTATCGCTGGCTGTGCTAATATCATCAATTTACCTTTGGGCAAGGTGCGCAGTGAAGCCGAGAATGTGCTGGCTGATAAAGACGCTAAACTTGTTTGTTCCTGTCAGATCAATCTGCGTGGTTATGAAGCTGAAACTATGCTGCGGGCCTTAGGTTATAAAAATGTCCAAAGCCTGGAAGGAAGCATGAGCAGCTGGCCTTATGAAACTGAAAGCGGCGAAAAGAACTAGAAAATAAATGTTACATATATGCAAGATTTCTTAGCTTTTTTGCAGAAACCTTGCATATATTTTTTTGTTTTATAAAAAGACTTGCTTATTACTTTAAAAGGGCGTATAGTTTAATACTGTTTGGGAAGGGGTATTACAATGATTATTAGACCAGCTACAATTATGAGGAATGATTATAATTTGATTTCTGAATATGCGCATCAAAGCGGCGAAATTGTATATTTAACGAAGTATGGTAAAGGTGATTTGGTTGTGATGAGCATCAAAACTTTTGAACAGCGTGAAGAAAAGTTTAAGTTCTATCATACTGTTATGCAGGCAGATTTAGACAGACAAAAAAGTGCCGAAGAGCTTTTTGACGGAGACGACGCTATCGCCAGATTGAAGGCGAAATTTATTGACTGATTATGCAATACGTACAGGATTGAAGATATTACCGCAGGCATGGCACGATCTTTTGGAAATTGGGTTTGTCTACAGCAGACAGGGTAAGAGACTTGAAGCAAGTGCTGTGACATGTAGTATTGTTAGTAAACTAAAGGAACTACAGGATTTTGCAATGCTGGGGAACAAAACACCCTTGAGCAGTTTGAATGAGAAAAAATATTTGATGCTGATGATAGATAAGTATGCCTGTATTTACCGCAAGGTTGAAAATACTGTATATATTTATCATGTTACAGAATTACAGCGTGATTATCCTAAATTAATGAAATGACGGCAGGCAGCTTTTGCTTACAGCGAAAGCTGTTTTATTATTTTCCGGCAAGGGTATTTTACAGTAGTTTCACATATTTTCGAGTCTAGTGAGAACACTACCCTTGTGATATAATATTTAAATATGAACAGGATAATTTGAGCGTTAAGGAAAGTGGTGAAGAAATGGCTGATAAATTTTTAGTTATTGATGGCAGCAGTTTGATACACAGGGCATTTTTTGCTTTGCCACCGTTGATGACCAAGCAGGGAGTTCATACTGGCGCAGTATATGGCTTTTGTAATATGCTGGTGAAGCTTTTGGGTGATGTAAAACCTAAATGGCTGGCAGTTGCATTTGATAAATCACGTAAAACTTTCCGAACGGAAATGTTTGCAGATTATAAGGGGCAGCGTAAACCTACGCCCAGTGAACTGAGCGAACAATTTCCACTGGCCCGGCGTTTGCTGGAAGCTATGAACATCACTGTTCTTGAAACTGATGGCTACGAGGCTGATGATATTATCGGTACTTTTGCCGTACATGCGCCGCAGAACGCAGAAATTATTATCGTAACCGGCGACAAAGATGAATTGCAGCTTTTGGATGACAGGGTAAAGGTTTATTTTACCAAGCGAGGGATTTCTGATATCAAGGCGTATGATGTTGCAGCATTTGCCGCTGATTATGAAGGGTTGTCGCCAAAACAGCTGATTGATTTAAAAGGACTGATGGGTGACAGTTCAGATAATATTCCTGGCGTTCCCGGTGTAGGCCCTAAAACTGCTTTGAAGTTGATTTGTGAATATGGAACAGTAGAGAAGGTTTTAGAAAATATTGCGCAAATCAGCGGAAAAAGTTTAAAAGAGAAATTAGAAAATAATAAGGATGCTGCGCTGCTTTCAAAAAAGCTGGCAACCATTTTTACAGAAGTTCCAGTCGATCTTGATCTTGATAAATATGAACTGAAAGCTATGTCGGATGAGGCAAGGCCTTTAATGCAGGAATTGGAGTTCCGAAATTTGCATGAGAGATTCCAGACTATTTTGGGCGGCAGTGACGGTACCTTTGATCTTTTTGGAGAAAGTATCGGTCAGGAAAACGCCAATATAGAAATCGCGCTTTTAGAAACAGCAGAACAGGGCAAAGAATTTTTTGCGTTATTGCAGCAAAAGCAGGAAAAGGTTGCATTTACTGCTGCTTGCGGCGGCGAATTACCCAAAATCCATTTTACTGCAGTGGAAATTTTTAATGATGGAAAAATTTATAAATTGCAGGAAGGCAGCGGGGCCTGGAACTTTTTTTATGAATGGCTGTCTGATTACAAACAATTGAAAGTTACATGCGACAGCAAAGAGATTTATAAGGCTTGTATGTGCCTGAATAAAAAAGCCGACGGTATAGTTGATGATATAGGTATAGCTGCTTATTTGATTGAACCAGGTCGCAGCTCCTATAGTTTGAAGGCAGTTGCAGAACGTTATCTGGCTGCAAATAACGGTGGGAATGCCGCTGATTTGCAGGCGTTACTTCCGCTTATTGAACAAAAACTGCGGGATTATGAATTGTATAAACTATATACGGAAATGGAACTGCCGCTGGCCTATTTGCTGGCAAAAATGGAATTAGCTGGAATTAAGCCGGATGTGAAGCTGCTAGAGAGTATTACAAAAGAAATGGCAGTACAGATAACTGCTTTAGAGATTTTGGCAGAAGAACAGGCCGGTGAAAAATTTAACCTGAAATCTCCTAAACAATTAGGTGTACTGCTGTTCGAAAAGTTGGGGCTTCCTATTATAAAAAAGACAAAGACCGGTTATTCGACAGATGTTTCTGTTTTGGAACAACTGGAAGGTTCGCATCCTCTGATTACGACGATCCTGGAACATCGCAAGCTGACAAAACTGCATTCAACATATCTGGAAGGGCTGCGCCCACTGATCAATCCTGCGACGGGGAGAATTCATACGCATTTTCAACAGACGGTAACGGCAACAGGAAGGTTATCAAGTACTGACCCGAATTTGCAGAATATTCCTGTACGAACTGAGATCGGTAAAAGAATCCGTGAAATATTTATACCGGGGACTGGTTATGACTGGTTGATGTCTTGCGATTATTCTCAGGTAGAACTGCGTGTACTTGCACATATGGCACAGGATAAGTTACTTTTGGAATCTTTCCTGAATGGTCAGGATGTACACGCACGTACAGCGGCAGAGGTGTTTGGGGTGCCGTTGGAACAGGTCGATTCAATGATGCGTACCCGTGCGAAAGCAGTTAATTTTGGCATTGTTTATGGTATAAGTGATTTTGGACTGGCTAAACAGCTGGATATCAGCCGCGGTGAAGCAGCCGAGTATATAAAAAATTATTTTGCCCGCTATACAGGGGTAAAGAAATATATGGATGATACGGTCAATCATGCTCGGGAACAGGGTTATGTAGCTACAATGTTTGGACGTCGCCGTTATCTGCCTGATATCAGGCACAGTAATTTTAACTTACGCAGTTTTGCTGAGCGCACTGCCATCAATACGCCAATTCAGGGGACTGCGGCGGATATAATCAAAATAGCGATGCTTAAAGTTGAACAGGCGCTTTCTGATGCTAAAGTCAAGAGCCGCATTTTGCTGCAGGTACATGATGAATTAGTATTAGAAGTTATGGAAACGGAAAAAGAGCTGGTGGCACAGCTTGTAAAAAAAGCAATGGAAAGCGCTGCTTCTCTTAGTGTGCCGCTAACTGCCGATGTTGCCTGGGGGAAAAACTGGGCACAGACCAAATAGGAGGGATATCCATGCCGGAGTTGCCAGAAGTGGAGCAGGTCAGAAAGACTTTGCTGCCGCATATTAAAGGAAAAACCATTACTAAAGTTGAAGTATATTTGGATAGGCTGGTCAAACATCCATCGTCTGAGCAATTTATCAAAAATCTGACCGGTCGTACGATTGAAGACGTTTGCCGTCGCGGAAAGTATCTGGTGCTGAAAACAGGTGTCAATCAAAAACTTATCGTGCATTTACGTATGACCGGGTCTTTGGTGGCACAGGCTAGTGATTTAGAAGCACCGCCTTATGCCAAGATAAAATTTGAATTGACTGACGGTGTTACTATGTGGTTCTGTGATATAAGAACTTTTGGAACACTGTATTTAGTTACGGATGATGATTGTTACATTGCAGGTTATGAAACCTTGGGGCCTGAACCGCTGACGGTAGGGTTTAATCCTGAATATCTGGCCCCGATAGCTGCTAAAAGCCGCAAGCCCATCAAAACGTTGATTCTTGATCAAACGGTTATTGCTGGACTGGGAAATATTTATGCTGATGAGTGCTTGGCTTTAGCTGGAATTTTGCCTACACGTATAGCTAATACTTTGACGCGTGCGGAAATAGAAGCTGTGCATGAAGCGGCGAACAAAGTGATTGCACAGGGAATTGCCAATCGAGGAACCACTTTTCGTGATTATAAGGATGGCGAAGGTAATAAAGGTGACAATCAAAATCATCTGCTTGTTTATGGACGTGGTGGCGAACCGTGTAAAACCTGCGGTGAGCCTTTAGCCACGACAAAGGTTGGCGGCAGAGGCACTACTTACTGTGCCAAATGCCAGCACTGAGTGAAGTTATGAAAATTATTGGGTTAACAGGTGGTATTGCTTCTGGAAAAAGTACTGTCGCTTCGATTTTACAGAAACTGGGAGCTCATATTTTTGATGCGGATATTGCAAGCCGGCAGGCAGTTGCGCGTGGATCACAGGGGCTGCAACAGGTTATAGATGTTTTTGGCAGAGATTACCTGACAATTGACGGTGAGTTGGACCGGCAGAAGATTGCACAGCTGGTTTTTGAAAATAAAGCAGCGTTGGGGCAGTTGGAAAGCATAGTTCATACTTATGTGCGCAGTGAAGCAAAAAAATTTTTAGAACAGTGCAGGCGGCAGAATTTCTCAGCAGCGGTGCTTGACGTGCCGCTGTTGATCGAATGCGGCTGGTATAAAGAAGTTGATTTAGTGTGGCTGGTTGCAGTTGACGAACAGACTCAGATTGAGCGTGCTATGGCACGCAGCGGAATGTCGCAGCAGGAAGTAGCGGTTCGTATTGCGGCACAAATGACTTTGGCTGCAAAGTGTCAGTATGCGGATTTGATCATTGATAACAGTGGCAGCCTGAAACAAACTGAGCTGACAGTAAAAAAAGAATGGGAAAAAGTATTACAGATGGAGGATTGAGTTTGGCCAGACGTCGAAAAAAGAAAAACAACAGCCGCAAAATTTGGTTTGTACTGATTTTGCTGTGTGCAGTTTCGTTGTTGGGCTGGAAAATTTGGACGTCTGACGAAGTACAAATGCGGTTTGTTTATATGTGGCCTTATCAAGGCGAGATTTTGGAATACAGCGGAAAAAACAAGATTGATCCTTTTTTAGTGGCGGCAGTCATAAAAAATGAAAGTAATTTTGATCGTAAGGCTGTATCTAAGGTTGGAGCAATCGGACTAATGCAGATTATGCCGGATACCGGGGCATGGATCGCCGAACAGATGGGAATCAAAAATTTTGACCCACAGGATTTATATCGTACAGACGCTAATATCCGTTTAGGATGTTGGTATCTTGGAGAACTGGAATATGAATTTCAGCGGAACTGGGTCTTGATGATGATTGCTTATAATGCCGGTCGTGGCAATACAAAAGCGTGGATGCAGGAAAATAATTGGGGTTACGATTTTAATAGAATCGAGGATATTCCATACAGTGATACACGTGAATATGTGAGGAAAGTTTTGTATGATCGGGATGAGTATTACAAATTATATAAAAACAGGTTAAAAAAGTATTGACGGAGTTGTAATAGTGTGCTATTATATCACTGTTGCTGATTTAGGCAATTGTAATGCGGTAGTGGCGGAACGGCAGACGCGCTAGCCTCAGGAGCTAGTGGGGGCAACCCCGTGGAGGTTCAAATCCTCTCTACCGCACCATTTTTGTCTATAACGGTAATTTTTAACCACAATGCGGTTGTGGCGGAACGGCAGACGCACCATCTTGAGGGGGTGGCGGGGAGACCCGTGTGGGTTCAAATCCCACCAACCGCACCAAATGAGAAGATAAACGCTTCACGAATTTTCGTGAAGCGTTTTTTATTTGTCAGAGCTGCAGAATTTTTTTGTTTTATTTATTGCTTATAATCATATTCGTAGTATGATATGAATATGATTAAGAATGGAGTGAGATAAAATGATTTTTGGTGTATTGCCACAGAAAAAGAATCAGTATGCATTGCGTATTTTAGGAAATTGCGGTGAATTTACTTCTGAGGAGCTTTTGCGGCTGTCAGAATTAACAGCAAAGTTTGGCAATGGTAAGATTACAGCCACCAGCAGAGGAACTTTTGAATTGAATGGTGTCAGTGAGAGTGAGTTGGAGCCTGCGATTGAGGCAGTACAGGAAGCAAAACTTCGGTTAGGTGGAACAGGTGCGACAGTTCGGGCTGTTGTGGCATGCAAAGGTACTGACTGCCGTAAAGGTATGTTTGATGTGCATGCTTTTGCCTGCAGACTAGATAAAGAATTTTATGGTATTGATGTACCTAAAAAATTTAAAATCGGTGTCTTTGGCTGTCTTAATAGCCTTGGTAAGGCTATGGCACAGGATATTGGGGTTATGCCCTCTTTTACAGAACCAGGAAAGTTTGAAATATATATTGGTGGATTGTTAGGGAACAGACCTGTCCAGGGAAAGCATATCCCAGTACCTCTAAAGGAAGAGATGGTGGCAGATGCGATAAGATATGTTTTGGATATATATAAGACAAACGGTATTTATCCGCAGCGTCTGCGTACGGTATTAGATGACAAAAAAGAGCTGTGGCAGGAAATCAATTATTATTTTAAAAGCCTGGAAAAATAACAGTTGAATAAAAAGTATGGAAACTGCTATTTTTAAAATCTTTAAAAATTATCTTTGACGATTAAGTAAGATTATATAACGTCATGTTTTTTCATAAAGTCCTATAATTAGATTCGTAAGCAGTAATGCAAAAAATATTTAAGGAAGTGGACTTTATGAAATTCAAAAATCTTGTATTAACATTAGGTGTATTGATGATGCTGGCCTTTACTTCTATGGCTGCTGCCGCGCCTAGTCAGGTAAACCGCAGTATGACAGCGATTAATGCAGCAAAAGCAGAAATACCTGCTGTATGCGAACTGGTTGGTTATAATGTGGACGGTGATACCAGTATCATAACTTTTAAAGACCCTAATACTTTGGAACGTTATGTTGTAGATGTTAATACAGCGACTGCCAAGGTGCAGGAAATCGAAGTAAAAGGTGCTACATTTGTTATGGGCAGTACTATGGTTACTAAAACTCCGGATGATATAGAAAAAATTGTTTTGAAAAATTATCCTAATGCCTATGAAATCGTTATTACTCAAGGGCAGGACGGAAATAATATTTACTATATTGCCGACTTTTTGACTGATAAATTTGATGGAGAATTAAAGTTAGATCCTGTTACCGGTGCTATCTGTGAACGTGAACTGGAATACTTCTAAGCGAAAAATAAAAGGAGTACATCAATCGATGTACTCCTTTTTATTTTTTAGAAAAGTTTTAAAATATCATTGTTGTTAAAAGCGCTGATCGGTTTTAAAGGACGCGGAGAACCGTCAGGCTGCTGCAGTTGTTTGTCCATCCAGATGATATCCAGCCACTGGTCAAATTTATAGCCGGCTTTTGGATGCGGCCCAAGATTTCTGAAGCCAAAGGCAGCATGAAAATCGATACTGCGTTGGTTATTAGCAGTAATGCATGCATAAACATTATAAAAACCCTGTTTTTGAAGCAGGTCCAAAAGGCAGCTGTAAAGTTTTTTGCCAACACCGTTGTTTTGGGCTTCAGGGGCCAGATATATTGAAAGATCAGCGTCGTAAAGATAAGCGATGCGTTCCTGATAAGGAGAGCCGTAGGCAAAACCTAAGATTTTGCCGTTTCGTTCATAAACTAAATACGGGTATTTACTGCTGATGTTTGAAATACGTTCAGTAAATCCTGCGAGGGTAGGCGGTTCATATTCAAAAGAAATAGTTGTATCCAGAACATAAGGTGTGTAAATATTTAAAATTCCGGTGCTGTCTTTTAATTCAACAAAACGAATCTGCTCCTGCATTTTCAAGCCTCCTGGGTCTATTGACGTTCGTTCAAAATGCGTTTAAAGATTGCAAACATGACTTCTGCTACGTCATCATTAAATTTGATTGCTATGGATTCACCGTCTTTTTTTGTAAAATAAATGATATTTACTGAAAGATTGGCATTATCCAAATCGTTGAGTTCTACAACCTTTGCCATTTTGTTGCTTAAATAAATGATGCGCTGGTTCGTAAAGAAAAGATAGCCGATATCGACAACAGCGGTTACTTCTTCAGTAAAATGGGGATGTTCGATTTTTTCGCCTTTAAAAGAAATTGTTTCGTCTATTTCCAAGCGGCGGGTCAATTCAAAATAGTTATCTTCTTTCTCTATTGTTTTATGTTCGCAGAAACCTGCCTGCTGAGCTGCGGCATGACATATTTCTCCTTCGTTCAGCGGAAAGTCGACTTTGATATCTCCTAAAGGAGCATTTTCGGCTGACCATAAATAACGGTATTTATCTAAAGCATTTTGAATATTGGGTTTGAATTCATAAGGTATATCGAGTTTTGTACAAATTTCCCTCAAAGCGGTTTCTTCATCAGGACTGAACCTCTGCTGCTCAGCTATTTCGTCAAATTTTTTATTCAAGTAGTCGTGAAATACCTGAACGCGTATATCATAGCCATCTTCGTAATCATAACCAAAAACATTATTGATTTCGCTGATTGTTAGAGGTTCTTCTCCACTGATTATTTTTCGACAGCGAGAGAAGTAAGCTACTTTTTTAGCTCCATTATCAGCTAAACGCTGTAATTTTTCGGGAAGTTCTAAAACTTGAGCGAGATGTTTTGTTTCTTCGAAAACGGGGTCATCTTTGCTTACTGCGCTAATATATACATGGTCGGCTACCTTACGGTACATACTGCTGCGGTATTCGATATTGCTGCTGTCAAATTTTGCTCCCCAGTTTTTGATAAAATTGCTGACGATCTCTTCGGTTAATTCAGTAGCAGCAGTACTTTCTGCCAAAAAATTATTTATTTCAACTAAGGCGTTATGACCGGGCTTACTGCCAAAGAGCCTGCTCATCATTCCCTGGGTCTCTAATTCCTGCTTTTCAAATCCGTTCACTGGTGTGCTCCTTTTCTTAGCTAAATTAAATGATATTGTAAATAATATTATAGATATTATACAAGAAAAACTGTAAAAAGTCATTTGCCCAATTTGTTAAGAAAAAATTATAGGCAGTAGTTATTTTGTTGCTGCGGCGGTTGAAAAACAGTTTTATGAGTTTTTTTTATATAAATGCTATGATATAATCAAATTAATAATAGTTGGTTTGGAGATGAGTCTATGTCCTTGTTGGATGAGAGAGGCACAGGGGCTATCAGCTGGCAGCGTAATTTAGCCGTATTATGGTGTGGCGTGTTTTTTGCATGCGCCAGTTATACGATGGTAGTTCCGTTTTTACCTGTTTATTTACTACAAGAGCTGCATGTTGAAAGTAGTGAAGTAAATTTTTGGAGCGGTCTTGTCTATTCGGTAACTTTTTTAGGCGCTTCGATTATGGCCCCGTATTGGGGGGCAAGAGCTGACAGGGTTGGTCAGCGGCGTATGGCGATACGTGCAGGATTTGGTCTCGCATTTACCTACTGGCTGGCAGGAATTTCGCAATCGCCGGAACAGCTTTTAGGTGTGCGTATTTTGACTGGTTTAATCAGCGGATTTGTACCTGCATCTATGTCGCTGGTGTCTTCGACACTGCCTGAAAGCCGCATGGGCTGGGGAATGGGCCTGATGCAGACTGCGGTTGCCAGCGGCAGTATTTTAGGACCGATGATGGGCGGTTATTTTAGTTCCTGGTTTGGTATGAGACTATCTTTTTTTGTTGCCAGCTGTTGTTTAGGATTGGCGACAGTAATGGTTGTGCTTTTTGTTCGAGATGTGCCGCACAGCCAGGAAGAACAGAAAACAAAAATCAATTTGTGGCAGGATCTGCAGGAGTCTTTGCATAATAAAGGGCTGCTGTATGTAATGACGATGTTCTTTCTGATCCAGGTCTGTACGATGATCATTCAGCCTTTGGTAACTATGTATGTTTCGCATTTGATGGGTAGAATGGATGAATCGGTCGTTAAAGCTGCCGGTATTATTTTTTCGCTGGCAGGTATAGCCGGTATCATTGCAGCTCCGTTTTGGGGCAAACGTGGTCAACAGCTAGGTTACACTAAGGTGCTCTGTTTTGTTTTATTTTGTGCCGGCGCTATCAATCTGTGTCAGATTTTTGTGCAGGATATCTGGCAGTTTGCAGGGATCCAGTTCGTATACGGTTTATTCCTGGCAGGAGCTGTACCTAATGTTAACGCCCGCCTGGTAGAGGTCACAGATCCGTCAATGCGCGGTAAGGCTTTTGGTCTGGTTACTTCAGCACAGCAGTTCGGCGGTGTTATAGGTCCTCTGCTGGGAGGTTTTTTGGGCGGCTATATGCTTACACGTCATATTCTGGTCATTACGGGAATTATTTTACTGCTGGCAGGCAGTTATACGTATTTTACGAAAGTGAAAAAGACTGCGGAAGTTTAAGGAACGGTTTAAAAACTTACATTATGAAACTTTAGTGAATTACAAGGCCTGTGCTCTTGACTAAAATTTAATTTGAGTGAATAATTAAGATAGTAACGGATACTGATTATCACATGAAAGTGAGTGATTTATATGTTAAAAGAATTTGAAGGGCAAATGCCTAAAATCGACAAAAAAGCACATGCTTTTGAAAGTGCCGATCTGATTGGTAAAGTAGAAATGAAAGAATACAGCAGTGCATGGTTCAATGTTACTATTCGCGGCGATGTTAATCGTATAGAAGTAGGACGCTACAGCAATATCCAGGATAACTGCTGCCTGCATGTTGCCGATGATTATGCCTGCATTGTTGGTGATTTTGTTACTGTCGGTCATGGTGCTATCCTGCACGCCTGTACTGTGGAAGATCATTGCCTGATAGGGATGCATGCTACCGTACTTGATGGCAGCGTTATAGGACATGGCTCCATTGTAGCAGCTGGCGCAGTGGTGACAAAGGGAACTAAAGTACCGCCGTTTTCACTGGTTGCCGGCATTCCCGCCAAAGTGATCAAAACTCTTGACGAAAGTAATCTGGATAATATTCATGCACAGGCTGTTAAATATAAAGATTTGTGGAGCAAACGCCACAATATCATGCCGGATATTGACGGCGAAACTTATCATGGTGAAAAAATAGTATAAAATATAAGTAAAAGGAGCTGCTGCTGCAGCTCCTTTTTAATTTGCTGTACGGCAGGAATAAACATTTCAGGCGGCGAATATATACGCTAGCTGAATTCGTGAAAGGAGTTTTAAAAATGAAAGATACGATAAAAGAATATTTGGCAGGTCAGTATGACGCTTATGTAAAAGATTTGGAGACGCTGACTAATATCGATTCAGGGAATGGAGATTTGCAGGGAACGGAAGCTGCTAATAAGTTTGTCGCGGAAAAAATGCAGGAGCTCGGAGCTGTTACTGAATTCCGTTATAATGACAGGGCGTGCCATCTGATTTCTCGCCTGAAGGGAAGCGGAAAATTGAGTATTCTGCTTGTTGCACATGTTGACACGGTATTCAACCGCGGTGAAGCGGCTAAACGTCCTTTTAAGGTTGATGAGAATGGATTTGCCTGGGGGCCTGGCGTCGGTGATGACAAGGCTACTGTAGTGGAAGTTATTTACGGGTTAAAAGCTTTGCTGAAAGCAGGATTTTCTGATTTTAAAGAAATTATTTATTATACCAACGGCGAAGAAGAAGGCGGCTCCCCGACTGCCGAAGCGATTGTGGCAGAGCTTTCTCAGCAGGCAGATTTTGCCGTTATTATGGACGTAGCCCGTCCTAACTGGGGCATCGTTACACAGCGTAAGGGTAATGCAAAGTATAAGGTTCAGGTAACAGGGATTGGCGGACATCATGGCAATGCTTCACAGCATTGCGCCAATGCTATTCATCAGCTTGCTTATACAATTACAGAGCTGCATAAATTAGCAAGCCCTATGCCTGGAGATCCGGCAGATTTTACAGCAAAAGCGTTAGCTGATCGCGGCATTGTTGATTCTGGACAGTTTATTCCTCAGAATACTGTCAATGTCGGCGTTATTGGATCGACCAATGACAAGATCAGTGTCATTCCCGGCGATGCTTATTGTGAAGTCAATGTTCGTTGTTTTTCTGTAGCGGAGCAGGAACGGTTGGACAGAGAGATCAAGGCTTTAGCAGATAAAGCAGTTGTTGCCGGAACTAAAGTTGAAATTACGGGCGGTATTGTTACAGGACCGATGGAGAAAACGCCGCAGGTCCAGAAGATGGTTGATGTTTACAGCAGGATCGTCAGGGATGAATTTGGTGGTAATGTTACTGAATGGGTCGCCGGTGGATTGACTGACGGTAACAGAACTGCAAAATATATTCCTACTCTAGATGCATTGGGAGTAGAAAACTACGATGAGCATACTGATCATGAATCCGTTGATTTAAAAACAGCTGTTCCCAGAACTACAGCTTTCGCTCTGACTTTAGCAGAGCTAACAAAAATATTTTAATTTTTTTGTTGCAGGCAGTCGCAGACTGCCTGCAGTTATGTTAAACTAATAAAGATATGATAAATCTGTAAGGTAAGGGATGAAAGCATGGGAAAAAAAGACAATAAATATTCTAACGCAGCGACATCATTGAGTGAAGGTGGTATTTTTGGGTTAGGACGTCCTATTGATTTTACTGATGGGATAACAAGAATAGCACTTATCTGTACTATTTTAACGTCGGTAGCGGCAACTTTTTGGAAAACTATGGGCGGTGCCGATACAGAAACTGCCATGTATTTTGGGCTCAATACGGCTGCTGCGTTTTTCTTTTCCTGGCTGATTGCCCAGGAGCTTGATCCGGATCGCAAGCTGGGTGGTATTATTGGCGGAGGGCTGAGTATTGTCGCTGCTTTGACTCTGGGAGAAGGTAATGTTCTTGTTCTGCTGTGGCTGCTGTTTATCCTGCGGATGCTAAACCGTACTTCCGGTTCGCGGCACAAGATCGGGGATAATGTTTTCTTGATTTTTATTGCCTATTGGCTTGGGAAAGATGGATATTGGCTTTATCCAGTACTTACGGGCACGGCGTATATTATTGAAAGCCAGATCAGGGGCGGATATTACAGGAGCCTGTATTTAGGCGGTTTGGCGTTTGCTGTTACAGCAATGGCCGACACTTCTATGAAAGCGCACAGTCTTTCGATGATTTATGTCTATCTGATGGCGCTTTGTTTTATTTTGTTTTTACCTGAAATAAGAATGGCGGCAGTAACAGAAGCCAAAGGTGATATTGACGGAAAACGTATCAGTCCGCAGAGACTACAGGTGGCACAAGGCGCTTTTCTGATGATAGGGTTTTCAGTGCCGTGGGTACATGGCGACGCACAGGCTGCTGCGCTGACACCAGCCTGGATGGCCGGAATAGGTGTAGGCGTTTTTCTGCTTGTTGATGCTATTCAAAAAGCTATGTTTGAAAAAAATAAACAATAAATTCAGGAGGTTTTTTAAATGAGTGAAAACAGAAAAATCAGATTTACAACTAATAAAGGAGAATTTATCGTCGAAATGTTCGAAGATAAAGCGCCCAAAACGACTAAAAATTTTATTGAATTGACAGAAAAAGGCTTTTATAATGGCGTAGTATTTCATCGTGTTATCGACGGCTTTATGATTCAGGGCGGTGACCCTACCGGTACTGGTATGGGTGGACCAGGGTATAAAATTGATGACGAATTTGGTGAGGGGCTGCAGCATGATGACGAAGGTGTTCTTTCAATGGCTAATGCCGGGCCCAACACTGGCGGCAGTCAGTTTTTTATCACTTTAGCACCTACACCATGGCTTAACGGGCATCATGCTATTTTCGGCAAAGTTGTTGAAGGGATGGATATTGTACGGTTGATTGGTGTAGTACCTACGGATTTTCGCGATCGCCCTAAAGATCCTGTAATTATGGAAACTGTAGAGGTTATAAAATAATTTGCCTGCGTATGTTTACATATTACGCTGTCGTGATGAATCACTTTATACCGGCTGGACAAATGATTTGGAAAAGCGGCTTGAAGCGCATAACAGCGGTAAAGGAGCAAAATATACCCGTGGGCGCTGTCCTGTAACTTTGGTCTATAGTGAAACGCTGTCAACTAAGGAAGAAGCGCTGCATCGCGAATGTGAAATCAAAAAAATGACTAAAACTGCTAAATTAGCCTTAATTAAGCAAAATATGAAGGAATAGAAGCAAAAATATTAAAAAAATTACAAAAAATAGCAAAAGAGAGTTGCTTTATTGTAAATAATAGGCTATAATGGGCTGGTGAGTGAGATGTTCTAGCTCCTCATTAAAGTAATTTTTAGGAGGCCCAGAAAATGACTGGCAAAGTAAAATGGTTTAACGCAGAAAAAGGTTATGGTTTCATCGAACGCGAAGATGGTGGCGACGTATTCGTACATTTCTCCGCTATTCAATCCGAAGGTTTCAAAACTCTTGAAGAAGGTCAAGCAGTTGAATTTGACGTTGTTCAAGGCAACCGCGGTGAACAAGCTGCCAACGTTGTTCGTCTGTAATTGATATAGATTAAAATTTTTTTTAATATATAGCAGCATATGAACAGAAAAGTAAGGCGCTACCTTTAAGGTAGCGCCTTTTTTCCTTTTTATAAAATTTTGAGGTTAATGACAGGCGTAAAATTTTAATTACGCAGCAGTTGTGTTGTAGTGTTATGAACTTTATTGCTATAATGAGAGCTAACAAGAAACGTGAAATTATTTTTAGGTAAGGAAGTGTAAAGCATTGGAAAATATACTGCAGGGACTTAATGCGTCTCAGCTTGAAGCTGTTACTTCTACGGAAGGATTTATACGTGTTATAGCCGGAGCAGGGTCAGGTAAAACAAGGGCTCTGGCTCGGCGTTTTGCCTATCTGGTCAATGAAATCGGAATTTTGCCGGGGAATATTCTATGTGTAACTTTTACTAATAAATCGGCGAATGAAATGCGGCAGCGAATCCATAACCTGACTGGTGATAATGATACTGGTTATATCAGTACTTTCCATAGTTTCTGCGTATCTGTTTTACAGGAGGACAGCCATGCTCTGCAATATCCAAAAAGCTTTCTTGTTTTAGACAATTCTGATATCGATTCTATGCTGAAAATTATTTACGAGGAACGTGGATTGACGCTTAGAAATATGACTTTCAGTAAAGCACGGGATATGATTGAAATCAGAAAACTAATTAAAGAACCGGAATATTATCTGGATATGCTCAATATGTCATTAGATACATTGAGACAGAAATATCTTACTGCAACAGAGCCGTCTGATATAATTTTTTATGGTTATTTATATCAGGAGAAAAAATGCTTCGGACTAGATTATAATGATTTAATTAAATTTACCTTATATATTTTCGAACAAAATGAAGCTGTTAAAATAAAATGGCAGCAACGTTTGGAATATATCATGATTGATGAATTTCAGGATATTGATGAACTGCAGTACAAATTGATGTCAGTATTGTGTGGTTACCATAAAAATCTGTTTATCGTCGGGGATCCAGACCAGACGATTTATACCTGGCGCGGTGCTAATGTGCGCTATTTACTGGATTTTGATAAGATTTTTCCAAGTGTAAAAACTATAATGATGATGCAGAATTATCGCTCTACACCGCAGATAGTTTCGGTCGTTAATGATTTGATTGATAAAAATAAGTTTAGGATTAAGAAAAATCTTATGCCAACTATTGCAGACGGAAGGAAGGTTATATGCCATCATGCAGATACTTCTGAGCGTGAAGCGATGTGGATAGCAGAGCAGATCCAGGCATTGCATGGCGAGGGTACTTCTTACAGGGAAATCACTGTTTTATATCGTGCGCATTATATTACCAGAATCGTAGAGGAAGTTTTTTTACGTGAAAAAATACCTTACGCTATTTACAGCGGGGTGCAGTTTTTCAACAGAATGGAAATAAAGGACGCTTTGGCATATTTACGGTTGATTGCATATAAAGATGATCTGGCGTTTTTAAGAGTAGTTAATGTTCCTAAAAGAAATTTTGGGGAGCGGCGCATAAAATTTTTGCAGGAATATGCAGTCAAGCACCAATGCTCTCTGTATATTGCTTTAGAGACAAATTTGGATAATGAAATTTTTAAAGGGACAAAAGCCGCACAGTTTGTAGCATTGATCGAAAATTTTGCCGCTAATTATGCAGAAAGACAAATTTCGGAATTGCTGGCTGCAATTTTAAATGAGAGTGGTTATGAAAAAATGCTGCGGACAGAAGGAAGTCAGGAACGTCTGGATAATCTGGCGGAACTTAAACAGTCGGTTTATGAATATGAAACTTCCTGCGGGGAAGAAAGTACATTGGAACATTACTTGTCACATGTTGCTTTGTTTACTAACAACGATGCGGCTGATAATAGTGATAAAGTAAAATTAATGACGGTACATTCGGCCAAAGGTCTGGAATTTCCCTATGTATTTTTATGTGCGATGAATGAGGGTGTTTTCCCGTCTAAGAAAACAGATACTATACAAAAGATGGAGGAAGAGCGCAGACTCGCTTTTGTTGCAATGACCCGGGCACAGAAAGGGCTGTATCTTTCTGAAGCTGAAGGTAGAAATTTTGATGGCTCTCCGCGCTATCCGTCGCGTTTTCTGCTGGATATAGAGCCGGCATTGCTTGATTATACACAAAAGCCGCAGGAAGGTTTGATAATAGAAACAAAAGATTATCTTGTTATCAACGAGCGTTATCTTGCTGATGAAGAAAATCAGTTGTCACTGGCTGTTGGGCAGCGTGTAAAGCATAATATTTTCGGTTCTGGTACTGTTGTTGATGTAGATTTGATCAAGGCTGCGCATCTTGTGAAATTTGATAATATTGATACGCCGCGCAGTATTTCTTTCAGGGCGAAATTAGAAAAGGACTAGATACTTTAGGTAAGATAATCAAAAGAAGTCGTATTAAACGCATTTCAATTGAGAAATGCGTTTTTCTTTTTGTGTTTTTCGCAGCATTCATTTATAATTATTGTAAATGATGTTAATTAATTTTAGGAGCGGAGGTGCAGTATGCGCTCAATAATAAAGGTTTTAACTTGCGTTCTGCTGGCGCTGGTTGTGTTTGTGCCGGTTAGAACAAGCTGGGCGCATGAGTATACGCCTGCGGAAAAGAAAATGATTGATGCGGCGTATCGTGATGCACATTGGACTACAGTTGCAGCAGCAGCCTGTATAGGAGCATATTCCCCGGAAAATGCTCCGGAATTTGGTTATTTGCGCGATTATGGCTGGAAGATAGTACCGCATAAAGTAAAAAAAGGAAAATTGGAAGCCAATTTTATTGTGGCAAAAAATAAAACCCGACGCGGCAGGGATGTTTATATAGTTGCTTTTCGCGGCAGTGCCAGCAAGAGTGACTGGACTGTCAACCTGAACACCGATAAGGTGCCGTACGGCGGCCGCAGCCTTGAGGAATTTATTGAATATGCAGGACATTCTGAAAAGGATAAAACTGTACCAATGGTACATAAAGGCTTTAATGATTACGTCAATACTGTTTTAGAAACAATGGTCGATACTAATGATGACGGTATTGATGAGGTTTTGTTTAATGAGATTTTGGCTAATACAGATACACGTGTATTGCTTACCGGGCATAGCCTGGGGGGAGCTGTCGCTACATTGCTGGCAGAACGCCTTGTAAGTATGGGGATAGATAAAGATCGTGTGCCGGTTATAACTTTTGGCGCGCCTGCCATAGGCAACGCTGCTTTTGCCGAAGTCTACGGTGATAAGATAGATCTGCGCAGAATAACTAATAATGCTGATCCTGTGCCGGGTAGCCTGCAGACATTTTTTGGAGGCTACAAGCAGTTTGGAAAGCATCATAAATACAATCTTTCCCGTAAGCTGAGTGATTTTCAGCATGATATGGGAATGTATTTTGATTACAGCATGCGAGAATATTATGCAGCTTTGGACAAAGCAGAGGCTGCCGGTGTACGTGAAAAACTACCCATGCAAAAACTTGAAGGAACGGAACCGTTAGTAGCTGTTTGGATCGGCAGCAGTCTTGAGGTAGATAAAAGGGACTATGTGCCTGATATTAAAAGGTTTATTATGAACGAGTATCAAATGATGCTGCCGCGGTATGTGATCGTAGATACAGAAACAAAACTTTATGACGACAGCGTCTATGCAATGGAAAAATTTTATCAGAAAGCGCGGGAGCTGGGCGCAGATTATATTTTGATCGCTGAGATTGATGGACGGGTGCTCAATGACAGGGAAAAATGGTATATCAATATGAATCAAAGCGTATTCACAGTTGATGGCAGACTGATAACGATGAATAGTTTTGCACGTTTTGTTTCACCGGTTTCAGGGAATATTCAGGCAACAACTTTTGTTTTAGAGCAAAGCCGTGAGGAGCTAAAAAAGCATCTGACATTTGTCAGGTTAGATCAGCACGCTTCGCCTCGCCGGCTATGATCAAAATTTTATAAATAGGTGTGAGAAAAGTATGAAACAAGAAAAGCTGGAAAGTTTAGCCCAGGAATTAGCGGCTTGCAGAGAATGCCCTCTGCGGGAAGCAGCACAGGCTCCTGTAGGCTGGTTTGGTAATTATGACAGTCCGATTGTTTTTGTGGGCGAAGGACCTGGCGGCGTGGAGGATGACTACGGCTGCCCCTTGATTGGTCCGTCTGGACAGTTGTTGGATAAGGCTTTGTGGGCTGCCAAGATGACGCGTGACCGTATTTTAACGACCAATGTTATCAAATGCCGTCCTAAGGGTAACCGCACGCCGAATATTGCAGAAGCAGATTTCTGTGCACAGCGTTGGCTTGACAAGGAGTTGGCGATATTACAGCCTAAAGTTGTGGTTGCTTTGGGCAGTGTTGCTTTACATTATCTTGGCAATCAGGATATGCGCATCACCAGAGACCGTGGTAAATGGTTTAAAACAAAACATGGTTTTGATTGTATAGCGACTTTTCATCCTGCGTATTTACTGCGCATCAGTAATATTAAAGCGCTTAATGCAGCCAAATGGGACGTTTTTCATGATTTGGAGGCAGCAAGGGATAAAGCGTTGGCGGCAGTGCCTGATTATAATTTGATGTCTGAAGAGAAAACCGACCTTTTTAAATTGTTTCAACGACGTAAATAAATTTTCAGAAGCTGCGGAATAAAAAGAAAAAATTATATAAAAATTCCAAGTTAGGTATTGCTAACTTGGAATTTTTATGTTATACTCAAAACCAAGTTAGACAGGGCTAACCAGACGGTGTGATTTCAACCCTTCTTTCTTTTATCACTTATGAATAATAACCGGAGCCTTGCCGGTAGCTACGTTTGGTTAGCTAAACTAACTTTTTCCAAAGGAGTTATCATGCAGTTTGAATTACATGGCTTTAAAAGTTTTGATGAATTGCTGGCTTTCCATTGCGCACCGGCGTTGACTGGAATCAAACCGGCCAATCTTGTCAGCTGCCCTACTGCATCTATGCCTGTAGTCGCGCCGCTTTTGGCTGATTATACGGAACAGTTTGCCGATAAGGGGATTGCTTTTGAAGTTTTATGTCATTGTGCGGCACGAACTTTGGTTTTGGTTTACCAGCCGCAGCAGCTTGAAGATTTGCTGCAGAAGCAAGCGATAAGCTGTTATTTACAAGAACTTGGTTATAAGTCTGGTTCGGTGCATTCATTGCTCCGACAGTTAGGGGCAAAGATATCCTGCAGCCAGGATTTTCCGCATGAAATTGGTATATTTTTAGGTTATCCGTTAGCGGATATCCAAGGCTTTATTAAAAATAAAGGCAAGAATTGCAAATGCAGCGGTTATTGGAAAGTATATGATGATGTCGAGCATGCCAAGCGTTTGTTTGACGCATATAATAAATGCCGGGACAGGTTGTTGAAGGCTGTAGCTGAAGGCGTACCTTTACATCTGGCAGCGGCTTCTTTTTAAGGAGGTTTTATTATGGAAAAGATTCCTGTTATTTATTGGTCTGGTACCGGTAATACGAAACTGATGGCTGAGGCTGTGGCCGAAGGTATTGGAACTGCTGCAGACCTCAAAAGCGTTAGCGATATCACTCCTGAACAGGCGGCTGAATATTCAGCATTGGCACTGGGATGCAGTGCTATGGGTGCTGAAGTTCTGGAAGAATATGAGTTTGAACCGTTCTTTACTGCATTAGAACCGTTTTTGCAGGGGAAAAAGGTTGTGATTTTTGGTTCTTATGGCTGGGGCGGAAGTTATATGAGTGATTGGGAACAGCGTATAAAAGCAGCTGGTGCCGAATTGATTGCCCCGGGGCTTTTGGTATTGGGTGCCCCAGATGAAGCGATGGCTGAAAGCTGCCGCGAGTTAGGTGCGGCTTTAGCTAAAGCATAACTTTACTTCTCCGTCATAACTACGGTAAGAGCAGACTGTGGTTATGTCCTTTAATATTCCATTTCTCCAAATGCAGATAACCGGGTCCTTTCGGGGATTCCGGTTATCTGCATTTTATTTTAAGTGGATGTTTAATAAACGTCATAAACGAATACAAAATTTATATAATAAAGAGCTTACTTGAAAGCGTATCACAAGTAGCTTATAATAAGGATAAAGGTAAGGAGTTGTTTAAATGGAATCATTGATGAAGATCAACGATCCGATTTTGTTAGCTCTGATAGCAACAGGTTTTACCTGGTTCATGACTGCACTTGGTGCGGCGATGGTATTTTTCTTTAAAGAGATTAACAAAAGGGTTTTAAATATGATGCTGGGCTTTGCTGCAGGTATTATGGTTGCCGCTTCTTTTTGGTCGCTTTTGGCTCCTGCCATAGAAATGGCGGAAAAAAGCAGTTTGCCTGCCTGGCTTGTTGCTGCTATTGGTTTTTTGAGTGGTGCTGCTTTTTTGTGGCTGGCGGATAGAATACTGCCGCATGCGCATTTCTTTGCAAAAGAAGGGGAAGTAGAGGGGATTCCAACTAATTGGCGTCGTAGCATTTTACTTGTATTCTCAATTACGCTGCATAATATACCTGAAGGTTTGGCGGTTGGTGTTGCTTTTGGAGCAGCGGCGAATAGTATGAGCGAAACAGGATTGCTGGCAGCTGTAGCTGTTGCTTTGGGAATTGGTATTCAAAATTTCCCTGAAGGTGCTGCAGTTTCTATTCCGCTTCGGCGCGAAGGTGTTTCGCGGATGAAAAGTTTTATGTATGGACAGGCTTCCGGGCTGGTAGAACCGATAGCTGGTGTTATTGGTGCGGCGATGGTTACTTCCATGGAGGCTATTTTACCGTATGCCTTAGCTTTTGCTGCCGGCGCTATGCTGTATGTCGTTGTCGAAGAGCTGATACCGGAGTCTCAAAGTGGTGGAGAACATGAAAGTGCGGACCTTTCGACGATTGGGTTTATTATTGGTTTTGCGATAATGATGATTTTAGACGTAGCTTTAGGTTAAGCGCGGCTGAAGCCGCATTTATAATTAAGTGATAAAATTTTATTAAGGAGTGAGTACAAATGGGCGAAAAGAAGTTCTACATCTGTAAACATTGTGGTAATATGATTGGTATGATCAAAAGTAGCGGCGTAAATGTCGTTTGCTGCGGCGATCCTATGACAGAACTGAAACCTAATACAGTGGAGGCTTCGCAGGAAAAACATCTGCCGGTAGTTACTATTGAAGGTAATATTGTAAAAGTAAAAGTTGGCAGTGTTGAGCATCCTATGACAGAGGAACATCATATTGCTTGGATCTATCTGGAGACAGAACAGGGCGGCCAACGGAAGAAACTGGCTGTTGGTTCTAAACCGGAAGCTGAGTTTGCATTGGCTGGCGGCGACAAGGTAGTAGGTGTTTATGAATACTGCAATCTACACGGCTTATGGCTTACAAAAGTTGAATAGAAGTTTGTAATAAAAACAGGACGGATTTTGCCGTCCTGTTTTTATTTTTAAATAATATAGTAGACGGAGCTTTATATAGCAGGACTTTTTATAGAACTGATAGAATTAAGTCATATAAGTGATATTAAAGGAGGGACGAGAAATGAGTGAATTCAGTGAAAAAATGGGCATAGAAGTCGGTAATGCTTTTAAGAGTGGTTATAATTGCAGCGAAGCGATAGTTGAAGCTTTTCGCAAATATGCTGGCGTAAATATTGATGATAACGCTTTTCGCCTGGCCTCAGGATTTGGCGGCGGTATTGGCCATGCCCGTAATATTTGCGGCGCTTTAGTCGGTTGCACAATGGTTATCAGTACATTGATCGGACGGAATACTCCTGAAGAAAAACCATTGAAAGAAATTTATTCTGTTACCAAAGAATTTCACGATCGTTTTGAAAAAGAATTTGGATCAACAATGTGTAAAGATCTGATGCCGTACGAATTCAATACTCGTGACCATCTGAAAAACTGTTTGAAACTTACAAATCGTATTGGTAAATTTTTAGCAGAGTTTTTAGAAGAAAAAGGTTTGCTTACAGTATAATAAAGGATTTAGCTCAGTACCGGTTAGGGGTGCTGAGCTATTTTATTAAATAAAATAGCAGGAAAACGTAACCTGGATGTATAATATAAACATATTATGCTGTTTGCCAAGCAGTATTTATTGGAAAAGGTTATGAGGGGGCGTAGCTGGTGATTGTTGGAATCGGTTGTGATCTAACAGAAATTTATAGAGTGAAAAAAGCTCTGACAATAGAAAAGTTTGCGGCAAGAGTTTTTTCTCCTGCTGAACAAGAATATTGTGAAGCCCGTGGCATGCAGAAATTTGCAAGTTACGCGGCAAGGTTTGCGGCTAAAGAAGCTTTGCTGAAAGCTTTGGGAACAGGCTTGAGGGGCGGCAAGCTTATAGATATTGAAGTTTATAATGACTGTATGGGAAAGCCGAGTTTGCGTTTGAGCGGTTATTTTGCTACTCTGGCTGAAGAACGCGGTGTCAAAGAAATATATCTTTCGTTGAGCCATACTAAAGAACTTGCTATGGCCCAGGTTGTATTGGAGGGATAAGGATGAAACTGGTTTTTGCTAAGGAAATGCAGAGTTTAGATCAGCAGTCTGCAGAACAGATCGGCTTGCCGACAATGGTGCTGATGGAAAATGCTGGTAAAGCTGTAGCGGAAACAGCTGCGGATTTTTTAGAAGATTGTTTTGGGAAAAATATTGTTGTTTTTACAGGTAAGGGCAATAATGGCGGTGATGGTTTTGCTGCTGCACGGTGGCTGTCCAATCAGGGAGCGCGGGTAAAGGTTTTTCTTGTATCACCGTGGCAGGAACTTACAGGAGATGCTGCGGCGCAGCTGCGTATTTGCCGGAAGTGTGGTATTGAACTATTTGCACTTAAGGAAGACAGAGGCAGCTGGGATGTAGCGGAAGTTAGTTGCCGCCAGGCTGATTTGGTGATAGATGCTGTTTTAGGAACAGGGTTTAATGGCGTTTTACAGGGGGTACAGCAACGTGTCTGTGGTTTGATGAACAGTATTGCTGTGCCGGTTGTGTCCATTGATGTACCAAGCGGTGTCAGTGCTGATACAGGCAGTGCAGATAAAAATGCTGTGCAGGCAGATATTACAGTTACTATGGCACTTGCCAAACCAGGTTTGTTTTTGTATCCGGCAGCTGAATTAAGCGGAGAAATTATAGTTGCCGATATTGGTATGCCTAAAATACTTTTAGAACGTATGGATAGTAAAAAGTTTTTGTTAACTGAGAATATTGCTTGTGATTTACTGCCGCAGAGAAATGGAAACTGCCATAAGGGTGAAGCGGGAAGGGTAGTTATCACCGCTGGATCACCGGGTTTTACAGGTGCGGCTGCGTTATGCTCGGAAGCGGCTGTTAAGGCAGGTGCTGGTCTGGTAAGTTTGCTGACGCCGCTTTGCAGTCGTGAAGTATTAGCGGTGAAACTGACAGAAATTATGGTCGAAGGTTTGATCGAGCGGATGCCGGGAGCTTTAGGTGGAGGAGCCACTGGTGCAGTGCTGGACAAAGCCGGCAGAGCTGATGTTTTGGCTATAGGTCCTGGTCTTGGTACGTCTGGAAGTACGGTGGAAGTTATTCGGGAAATTCTGCAGTCGGTGGAAGTGCCGGTGATTATCGATGCCGATGCGTTGACTGCATTGCAGGGACATGTTGGTATTTTAAATACCATGAGGGCTCCGAAAGTTTTAACGCCGCATCCGGGAGAGTTGGGAAGGCTGTTGGATTTGGAAGCGGCTGAAGTTGACGCAAGACGCCTGGAATTGGCAGGCAAATATGCTGCTGAGTGGGATGCTGTCCTCGTTTTGAAAGGCGCTCCTACTGTTATAGGCTGTCCTGACGGCAATGTTTATATCAATACTACCGGCAACAGTGCTATGGCTACAGGCGGCAGCGGTGATGTGCTCACAGGAATTATTGCCGGGTTGGCTGCGCAGGGGATTTCTGTACAGGAAGCGGCGTTAGCTGGTGTATATATGCACGGGCTGGCTGGCGATTTGGCCAGTAAAGGGATTATTGGTATGGCAGCAGGAGAAATCAGCCAGTACTTGCCACAGGCCCGCAGAATTATTGAGCAGGGAGAATAAAAGATTTCACTTAAATTTTGCAGATAAAAGTTAGGGTATGTTTACAATACTTACGCTTAAATGATAAAATTAAGTATTAGAGATGAAAGAAAGGGAGATGCCGTTTGCAGAAGAAATTAGTTTTTGTTTTTGCACTTGTAAGCTGTTTGATGTTTAGTTTAACGGCTTTTGCCTCAGAAATAACAGATGTTCGTTGGGGAGTAGATAAAACCAATGTGCTGCGTTTTGTGGTGGACTGTGATAAACCGACAGGTTATAAAATAACTTTTGACGGCAATACGATGCTGATAACTATGGATGCAGATTTAAATAGCAAAGTTGGCCGTGCTCATAAGATAAAGAGCGATATTGCCAATGAAATGCGTTTAGATACGTCGGAAGGTAAAACCGTGCTGAAGGTGCCTCTGCAAAAGGCCATTGGCAGTAAAGATTATAAGGGGTTTACCTTAAAAAAAGATCCTGTTACCAAAAGACCGGACAGAATCGTTATTGATGTTATGGCTAATAAACGTCAGGCATCTGAACCTGCCAAAACAACACCTGCAGGCGGTAAAACTACTACAGATAAAACACCGACACCTGCTGTTAGTAAAACTGCCTATCGTACCAGTGGCGGGCTGAAGGATAAACGAATTACGCTGGACGCAGGACATGGAGGCAGTGATCCGGGAGCAGTTGGGGCAAAAGGCACTAAAGAAAAAGATATTACTTTAAAAATAACGCAGAAAGTTGAAGAACTGCTGAAGAAAAAAGGCGCTAAAGTTACAATGACACGTGTTAAAGATGTTGACGTTTATGGCGTAAATGCTACGGACGCGCAGGAGCTCCAGGCGCGTGTCGATGTAGCTGAAAACAGTGCTGCTGATCTCTTTATCAGTCTGCATATCAATGCTTCTGTCAATAAAAACGTAGGCGGCTTCTCGTCCTATTATTATCCTAAAACAAGCCATGATGCACGTGTAGCTACGGCCATTCAAAAACGGATGACTAATAATTTTGGTTTGGATGATTTAGGTATACGTCAGGCAAACTTCTACGTCAATAAACGCAGCAGTATGCCGTCGGCATTAATCGAAATGGCATTTATAACTAATGCCAAAGAAGAAAAACTGCTGAACAGCAACTGGTTTCAAAGTAAGCTGGCTAAGGCGATTGCTGATGGTATCGAGGACTATTTTAAATGATGTGGGAGGCCAATATGTTAAAGAAATTTGCAGTAATCTGCACTTTGATGCTCTGCGTGTTAGTTGCAGGCTGCAGTGATGATCAAACTGCTACGGTTATCCCGCAGCCTGAAACTAAACAAACGCAGAATAATAAGAATCAAGAAATTACGGTAACGGTGTATCGTGCACCTGTCAACGGAGAGGAATATCTGTTGCCGGAAAAGGTAACCCGCAAAGCCGGCGCGATGACTGCTCCGGAGATTGCGTTGGATATTTTGGTAAACAGCAGTCCGCAGGATACTGCGAAAATGGTCAGTCTGTTTCCTAAAGGGACAAAAATCAGAACAATGAAGATAGAAGATGGGACTGCTTATGTTGATTTTTCCAAGGAAATAACCAATGTACCGCAGGGATCCTATACTGAACTGATGCTGACAACTGCTATTGTCAACACTCTGACAGAGTTTCCGGAGATAAAAAAAGTACAGATTTTAGTTGATGGTAAAAAAATTGCGTCCTTGAAAGGACATACTGATATTTTAGATCCTTTGGAACGTAATACTACTTTATTGAAAAAATAAACGGGAGCAGTATCGGCAAAAGTCGGTACTGCTTTTTTGAAATGGGAGTGCTGTTGATGGAGTATTTTTGTGGTAATATTGAAACGATGGAAGCGTTAGGAAAACTTTTGGGAAGGCTTGCTAAAAACGGGGATGTTTTTTGTCTTTGTGGGGAGTTAGGTGCCGGTAAAACTTTGTTGTGTCGTGAAATAGCTATGGCACAGGGGGTTGATGCCAGTGAAATAAACAGTCCAACGTTTTCGATTATGAATGTGTATCATGGTAAAATGGAGATCAGGCATTTTGATTTATACAGGCTGAATACTGTTGAAGAATTGGAAAATATCGGCTATGGGGAATATGTTGGCGGTGAAGGGCTGACTCTTATCGAATGGGCGGATAATTTTTTAGAGGAAATGCCTGAAGAAAGTCTTGATATCTACATAAAAATTGTTCCGGAAGGCCGTTTGATACAATTGCTCCCTAATGGTGAAAGGTATCTGGAATTATGTGAGGAAGTGGAAAAAAATGCTGACTTTAGCCATTGATACGGCAACTAAAGTCTGTGCCGTGGGTTTGTGTCGTGATGGACAAATTTTGGCAGAATATAGGATCAATATGGGCATGACTCATTCTGAGGGGCTTATGCCGCAGCTTGAGCAGCTTTTAACACGGACTAAGATCACTAAAAATGAGATCGATCTTTTAGCAGTCAGTATGGGGCCGGGGTCTTTTACCGGTTTGAGGATTGGCCTGGCATCGGCAGAAGCAATGGCTTATAGCTGGCATAAACCTATCTGCGGGGTCAATACGCTGAAAGCGCTTGCCTATAATCTGCCGATAGACGGTTATGTATTATCACCTGTTTTAGACGCACAAAAAGGCAATTTTTATCAGGCGATTTATGAATGGCAGCAGGGGACACTCATAGAGCATCAGGAGATCAAAGTTGTAGATCGCAAGAAGCTTTTGGAAAATATAGCTGTTTTGGGTATGCCTGCTTTATTATTGGGAGAATGCCAGAAAATTGACCTTGCCGATTTGCCTTCGTGGTGCCGAAAGGCTCCAGCACATTTATGTTGGCCGCAGGCTGCCTCGGTAGCGCTTTTGGCGGAAGCCGAGTATGATCCTGATAATACCGGTGATATTTTTGGTTTAGAACCTTATTACATTAGAAGATCAGAGGCTGAAGAATTATGGGAAAAACGCCAGCAGGAATAATGATAAGGACTTTGACAGCGGCAGATTTGACTGCTGTCAGCAGCATAGATGAAAAGTCTTTTTTTGATGTTTGGAGCCCAAGTATGTGGCTGGATGAGTTGAATAACAGCTTAACAACATATCTTGTTTTAGAAGATGCTGGGCGTATTCTTGGTTATGCCGGGTTTTGGCTGGTGGCAGGGGAAGCGCAGATAACCAGAGTCGCGGTTGCTGCTGAAGAACGTGAACACGGCTTGGGAACACGCTTGACAGCAGCCCTGATCAATAAGGCATGGGAACTTGGCGCTGTGGCGGTGACTTTGGAAGTGCGTGAGAGCAATATTGCAGCGCAAAAGGTTTATTTGACCTGCGGTTTTGCCAGCGAGGGGATAAGACCAAATTATTATGAAGATAATCATGAAAATGCAATAATCATGTGGTTATATAAGGAGGGTAAGCCTGATGTCTAAAGACGTGTATATTTTGGGCATTGAAAGCAGTTGTGATGAAACTGCGGCTGCCGTAGTCAAAAATGGACGTGAAGTGCTTTCGAATATTATTTCCTCACAGATTGTTATCCATCGAAAATTTGGCGGTGTTGTACCGGAGATAGCTTCGCGTAAACATATTGAAAATATTTTGCCGGTTATTGACGAAGCACTGCGTCAGGCTAATGTGAAGCTGGAAGAAATAGACGCTGTCGCAGTAACTTATGGACCAGGGCTTGTAGGGGCGCTTCTAGTTGGTGTATCGGCTGCCAAAGCGCTGGCTTGGGCTAATGACAAGCCGCTGATTGGTGTCAATCATTTGGAGGGACATGTTTTTGCCAATTTTTTGAATGATAAAGATCTGGAACCTCCTTTTATGGCTTTAGTAGTAAGCGGCGGGCATACGGCGCTGCTAAAGGTAACTGATTATAACAGCTTTGAATTACTGGGACAAACTCGTGACGATGCTGCAGGTGAAGCTTTTGATAAAATTGCACGTGTGATGGGTCTGCAATATCCAGGAGGACCGGAAATAGAAAAATTGGCGGCAGCGGGGGATCCGCAGGCGATCGATTTTCCGCGGGCACTTTTGAAGGAAGATTATCAGTTTAGTTTCAGCGGCTTAAAGTCAGCTGTAATCAATTATCTGCATAACGAACAGCAGGCAGGCCGTGAAGTAAATAAAGCCGATGTGGCCGCTTCATTTCAGGAAGCGATTGTAGATGTGCTGGTGCAGAAAAGTGTGCATGCGCTGCAGGAAACCGGTTTGAAAAAAATAGTTCTGGCCGGTGGTGTTTCGGCTAATAAACATTTACAAACAGCGTTAGCTGATGCTGTAGGCGGGATTGGAGCAAGTTTGGTACATCCAACTCCGATTTTATGCACTGATAATGCTGTAATGATAGCTTGCCGTGGTTATTTTATGTATCAGAACGGTGAATATAGTCCTCTGGATTTGAACGCTGTTCCATCGTTAAAATTAGGTTGAACAGTGTCCACTGAAGTAAAAGAACTTGTGGATTTTGTGGATAAAATGCTGAAATATAGCTAAAAAACAGTTCTTGTTGTGCATAAGTCTGTGGATAATGTGGAAAAAACTGTGGATTGATGGGGATAAACAAGGTAATAAGAAACAGGGGAATGAATGATATGCCCAAGAATTTGACTGTAGAACAAAAAAATATTTTATCCTCTATGAAAGTCGGCGCAGCTTTTGCTGCCGATGTTGCTCATGCATGCATAACGATGTATGTTTGGGATGATAACCCCAAATTTCTGTATATTTATCATCAGGAACTGCCAAGAACGCAATTTTTGGGTGAACTGCCTGATAAAACAGGTCGCGAACTGCGCGGTAATGAGGAGCCTTTAGTGCAGCGGGCACTGCAGCGAGGTGTGCCTTTGTCAGGGAAACGTGAGCTGTCGCTGGGGCTTTTCGTCGATTTGCGTGTTTATCCTATTCAAGATAGTAAAGGAAAATGTTTTGCCGTAGTTGCTTTTGATACCAATGAACCGGAAGAACTTTTCATTATGACGGCAGTGGAGTTTTTAAAAAATACCGGCCGACAGATTTTGAGCAGTAATTATTACGGCAGATTGCTGCCTGGCGACGGGTTGATGATTGTTGATAAGGACAAGGTCATTATAGCCGCGAACAGGACGGCCAGACATCTTTTTAAAGTGCAGGGCTTATCTAATTTAGTTGGACGAAGGACAAACAGTTTGCAGATCAACTGGCCTTTGGTTGGTATGGTGCTGAAGACGGGTGTCGCTGAAGGAAAGGAAATAGACATGCAGGGACTGCTGCTTGCAATGAGGGTGATCCCTGTTACGAACAGGCCTGATACAGCGGCCGCTATTGTTATTCTACAGGATATAACAGAGCTGAAAAAGAAAGATACAGAGCTGCTTATCAAATCTGTAGTTATTCGGGAAATACATCATCGCGTTAAAAACAATTTGCAGACTATCGCCAGCCTGCTGAGGCTGCAGGCACGCAGGGCTCATACAGACGAAACAAAACTGGTATTGCGTGACTGTATTAACAGGGTTACCAGTATCGCTGTTGTACATGAATTTCTTTCACAGCAGGATAGCGGTAAAATTGATGTAGCTGTGGCAGCGCAGGGAATTTATGAAGCCATTATTGCCAGTATGGCAGACCCTAATCTTAAATTGCAGACAAGCTTTAAAGCGGATAATGTTTTGCTGCCTTCCGATAAAGCAACAAGCATTGCTTTGGTTCTGAACGAGCTTCTGCAAAATTCACTGGACCATGCTTTTGCAGGCCGCAGCAGCGGCCGGCTTGATGTTGAGTTTTATAAAATCCCCGGAAGTTATTGCTTAAAAATCTGTGATGACGGTAATGGTTTGCCGCCGGGTTTTGTTTTAGATGAGCAAACCAGTTTAGGCCTGAAAATAATAAAAACTATGGTGGAAGCAGATCTTCGCGGTACTTTTACAATAGAAGCCCTGAAACAGGGGACTTGTGCTGTAGTTACTATACCGTCAGAGTTGGAGGGGTCAGAATGAAAAATACTTTGAAAGTTGTTTTAGCTGATGATGAGGCGCTTATTCGTCTTGATATCAGAGAAATGCTGACAGAGGCAGGACATGAAGTTGCAGGTGAAGCCAATAACGGTGAAGATGCAGTTGCCATGACGAGAGCTCTGCAGCCTGACCTTGTGATCATGGATGTGAAAATGCCGCAAATGGATGGACTTACAGCTTCTAAAATCATTACCGACGAGCATCTGGCTCCAGTACTTTTGCTGACAGCCTACAGTCAACAGGAGATTGTATCGCAGGCAAAAAGTTCGGGTGTATTGGGATATTTAGTGAAGCCGGTTCGTGAAGAACAGTTGTTTCCGGCAATGGAGATAGCAATTTCTCGTTTTGAAGAAATCAAAGCCCTGGGGGCTGAGCTGGGATTATTAAAAGAAAGTTTGGAAACAAGAAAACTGCTTGATCGGGCTAAAGGAATTTTAATGTCAGCACATGGATTTACGGAACAGGAAGCATATCGAAAAATGCAGCAGTACAGTATGAACAGGCGTATTTCCATTAAGGAGTTGGCTGAAGCGGTAATTGCATCAGCATTAAAAAATAAATAAATATAAAAAATTCACGCAGGAGGAATTTAAAGGCTGCGTGAATTTTTCACTTTTTTGTCAAAAATTTTTACAGGAATTGTCTTGCATTTTTTTAGGAAACGGATATAATAATAAATGTAATTAGCACTCGACAATAATGAGTGCTAACAAAAGAAAAATAAAAAATTTATATAGGCATCTGAAAGGGGACTTGAAAATGTTGAAACCATTAGCAGATCACATCGTTGTAGAACTTACAGTAAAAGAGGAAAAAACTTCCAGCGGTATTTATTTGCCGGATACGGCGTCTAAAGAGAAACCGCAAACTGGTAAGGTCGTTGCCGTAGGCGCAGGTAAAGTGCTGGATAACGGTACTCGTGTCGCTCCTGAAGTTAAAGCTGGCGATGAGGTTGTATTTGCAAAATATTCCGGAACTGAATTTAAATATGACGGTAAAGATTATTTGATCCTCAGCGAACGCGATGTGCTTGCTGTTCTCTAAGTAATGATTTTTACTAAAAAAGTGAAATATAAAGGAGTGTATTTGAAATGGCAAAGGAAATAAAATTTAACGAAGAAGCTCGCCGTAGTTTAGAACGCGGTGTCAATGCATTAGCAGATGCAGTAAAGGTAACCCTTGGTCCTAAAGGACGTAATGTAGTGCTCGAAAAGAAATTTGGCGCGCCAACTATTACTAACGATGGCGTAACTATTGCCCGTGATATTGAACTTGAAGATCCGTTTGAAAATATGGGTGCGCAGCTTGTAAAAGAAGTTGCTACAAAAACTAACGATGTTGCCGGTGACGGTACTACCACTGCTACTGTTTTGGCACAGGCTATGGTTCGTGAGGGCATGCGCAATGTTGCTGCCGGCGCTAATCCAATGGTGCTGAAAAAAGGTATTCAAAAAGCTGTTGACGTTTTGGTAGAAGAACTGCAGGCTGTGTCTAAAAAGGTTGAGACTAAAGAAGCTAAAGCTCAGGTTGCATCTATTTCCGCAGCTGATGAAGAAATCGGCGGTCTGATTGCTGACGCTATGGAAAAGGTCGGCGACGACGGTGTTATTACTGTTGAAGAATCCAAAACTATGGAAACCTGTCTGGAGACTGTTGAAGGTATGCAATTTGACCGCGGTTATATTTCTCCTTATATGGCAACAGATCCTGATAAAATGGAAGCAGTTCTTAACAACCCGCTCGTACTCATCACAGACCGTAAAATTACTATGATTCAGGATATTATGCCTGTACTTGAAAAAGTCGTCCAAGGCGGCCGGGAATTACTTATTATCGCTGAAGATATTGAAGGCGAAGCTTTGGCAACTTTGGTTGTGAATAAACTTCGCGGTACCTTCAAGGCTGTAGCTGTTAAAGCTCCTGGTTTCGGTGATCGCCGTAAAGCTATGCTGCAGGATATTGCTATTCTTACCGGAGCAACAGTTATCAGCGAAGAAGTTGGACGTAAGCTTGACAGCGCCAGCATGGAAGATTTGGGTAGCGCCAGCCAGGTCCGCGTAACCAAGGAATTGACTACTATCGTTGATGGCGGCGGTAACAAAGAAGAAATTGCAGCACGCGTTGCTCAAATCCGTGCTCAGATCCCTGAAACTACTTCTGAATTTGACAAAGAAAAATTACAAGAGCGTTTGGCTAAACTTGCAGGCGGCGTAGCTGTTATTAAAGTTGGTGCTGCTACTGAAGTTGAGCTTAAAGATAAAAAACTGCGTATTGAAGATGCTTTGAACGCTACTCGTGCAGCAGTTGCTGAGGGTATTGTTGCAGGCGGCGGTACTGCTCTGCTGCAGGTGCAAACTGCTTTAAGCAAAATCAAAGTAACAGGCGACGAAAAAACCGGCGTAGAAATCGTTAAACGCGCTATTGAAGAACCGGTACGTCAAATAGCTTATAATGCCGGATTGGAAGGCGCAGTTATCGTTGATACGATTAAACGTTCCCGCAGAGGTTTTGGTTTTAACGCTTTGACCGAGGAATACGTTGATATGATCGAAGCTGGTATCGTTGATCCTACTAAGGTTACCCGCAGTGCTCTGCAAAATGCAGCCAGCATCGCAGCTATGGTTTTGACTACTGAATCTGTTGTTGCTGATAAGCCTGCAAAAGAAGGCGCTGCTCCTATGGGTGGTATGCCGATGGGTGGCGGAATGCCGGGTATGATGTAATAAATTTACATCTGTACATTGAAAGTCCAAGGCCCCGTACTTATTGTACGGGGCCTTTTGCATTGCAATTTCAGCGTGATTATTGTATGATATTATATTATACATTATTAGTTAAATTATTTTGAGGAGGCTTACAGCAATATGCAAACAGGTAACCATGAAATGATCTTAGTTATCGATTTCGGCGGTCAGTATAACCAATTGATCGCCAGGCGTGTAAGGGAATGCGGCGTTTACTGTGAAATAGTTCCCTATACCTACACTTTAGAACAAATCAAAGCTAAAAACCCTAAAGGGATCATCTTTACAGGCGGGCCTAATAGTGTTTATGGTGATGATACTCCTAAGATCGATCCTGGCGTATTTGAACTAGGCGTACCTGTACTTGGTATTTGCTATGGACATCAGCTGATGACTCAGACGCTGGGAGGCAGAGTTGAAAGCGCTGATGTGCGTGAGTACGGGAAAACGGCTGTAAAACTCAATAAAAATAATATTCTTTTTAAGGATATCGAAGAGCACAATATTTCCTGGATGAGCCACACTGATTATGTGTCAGAGGTCCCGGAGGGATTTGTAGTAACTGCTGATACAAGTGAATGCCCTGTAGCCGGAATGGCTAATGATTTGCGTAAATTATATGGAGTGCAGTTCCATCCTGAAGTGGAGCATACACCATTTGGACGTAAGATGATTTCTAATTTCCTGTTTGACGTCTGCGGAGTTAAAGGCGACTGGACTATGAGCAGTTTTGCACAGCGTAAAATTGCCGAGATTAAAGAGGCCGTTGGCGATAAAAAAGTTCTCTGTGCATTGTCCGGCGGTGTTGATTCTTCCGTTGCGGCAGTATTAGTACATAAAGCAGTGGGTAAGCAGCTGACCTGTGTTTTTGTAGATCACGGCCTGCTGCGTAAAGATGAAGGCGATCAGGTCGAAACGGTTTTTAAAGAACAATTTGATATGAATCTGATCCGCGTCAATGCAGCGGAGCGCTTTCTTGGCCGGTTGGCAGGTGTGTCTGATCCTGAAACGAAGCGTAAGATCATCGGTGAAGAATTTATTCGTGTTTTTGAAGAAGAATCTAATAAACTGGGCAAGGTAGATTTTCTGGTGCAGGGAACTATTTATCCTGATGTTGTCGAAAGCGGTACCAGTACTTCAGCGACAATCAAAAGCCACCATAATGTTGGCGGCTTGCCGGAGGATATGCGGTTGGCTTTGATTGAACCGCTGCGCGAACTGTTTAAAGACGAAGTTCGTGCTGTCGGAGAAGAATTGGGAATACCTTCTGCCTTAGTCTGGCGTCAGCCATTTCCTGGACCTGGTTTAGCTATCCGTGTGCTAGGGGAAGTTACTCAGGAGAAATTAGAAATAACTCGTGAAGCTGATGCTATCTTTCGAGAAGAAATTGCTAAAGCTGGTTTAGAGCGCAAAATATGGCAGTATTTTGCGTGTCTGCCCAATATCCGTTCTGTAGGCGTTATGGGGGATGGACGGACATATTCGCATACCGTTGCACTGCGTGCTGTAACCAGCAGTGATGGTATGACCTCTGATTGGGCGCATATTCCTTTCAGTGTTCTGGATATTATTTCCAGACGTATTGTCAATGAAGTGCAAGGCGTTAACCGCATTGTTTACGATATTACATCTAAACCGCCTGCAACGATTGAGTGGGAATAAGTAAAAAGTGGATATGAGGGCCCAAAAAGGCGCATAAACACTGGGGTTTTGATTTCCAAATTCCCCATTTGATAGCAGATTGATAGCACTCGCCAAATCCCGATTTATTGAGTTTGAAAAGAAAAATCGGGTGGCTTGCGAGTAGCCTAAAAATCCTCATCTTTTTATTCATAAGTAAAAGGTCTAACTGATTTTTGTTGATCAGTTAGACCTTTTTTTGTTTTGCTCTCATTTATCTGAATTATCTGATTTTGCGCAACAAACGGCCTTTCCCATGGCCTACAAGTGAGGGGGTTAGATCAGATCCTCCGGCGGCATCTTGGCGCGGACCTGGCTGCTGTCGTACTCCGGGTAGTGGTAGCGCCAGCGGTCGTACTCCTCATGGGAGATCTCTCCGGCCTCCAACTTGGCGGCCTGTTCCCGCCAGGTCAAGAGCATCTCGTGCAGCCGGGCGGCGTCCTTGTTCCTCCGAACATCGACCTTCAAGCAGATCTCTCCGTCCATCTCACTGATCTTGAGTCCATAGTTGTCCTCCAAGGTAAACAGCGTGTGCATCAGCCCTACATAGGAGTCTATGTCCGGGACAGAGAGCGCATGGGGCGAGACATCCAGCACCTCAGCCAGGGCAGCGGTCAGGTCTGCCTTTGGGGTTCTTGATCCTGTTTCGTACTGTGCAAGGCGCACATCAGCAGACTTCTCCGGGAAGCCCAGTGACATGCCGAGATATTTCTGTGTCATCCCCCGCAAGAGACGGAAAAAGTGAATTCGTTCACCAATTGCCATGTAACCAACTCCAGTCTATGATTGTTCTTATTCGAAACATAGCATATTTGCTTAGTTTTGTCAAGATAATCTAAGCAAATTTATTTAACAATATTTCTTTTAAAATACTTGAACTAAGCTTATATGTATAGTATCATAAGGACACTAAGCAAATAAGCTTTGATAAAGAAGCACAAAAAATATTACGCCAGCTTTTTAGTTATACAACAGAGAAAAAAGCGGCAGTAGAGAGTAAGGAGGTCTTTATGAAAAACAAAATTAGCAGGCAGTTACCAACAACAAAGAAAGGAAGGTATTTACTATGGCTAATCAGATTTTTATGCGTGTCAACGAAGTAGCAGAGGAGTTGGGGATCTCCATTCCCTTTGCCTATCGGATCATTCGACAGATGAATGAGGAACTGGCTAAAACTGGATGCATCACCATTGCCGGGCGAATTGACCGAAAGTTTTTCCACGAGAAATTCTATGGTACAAGATCTGAGACAGAAAGGAAGGAGAACTAATTATGGCAGCGTTCAAAAATAAGGACAACGGCACCTGGTATGTTCAATTCCGCTACACCGATTGGAAGGGCGAACGCCAGCAGAAGCTCAAGCGTGGCTTTGCCACCAAGCGAGAAGCGCTGGAATGGGAACGGGAGTTCCTGATGGAAAAACAGGCTGATGTGAACATGACCTTTGAGAGCTTCGTTGCTCTCTATGAGAAGGACATTAAACCCAAGCTGAAACTCAATACCTGGCTTACCAAGGAGAGTATCATTAAGAAAAAGATCCTCCCCTATTTTGCAAATCGAAAACTCTCGGAGATCACGGCAAAGGACATTATCCGTTGGCAAAATGAAATTCGGGAGTTGAGGGACTGCCATGGCAAACCTCTGTCGAAAACTTACCTGAAGACAGTTCACAACCAGCTTAGCGCCATTTTCAACCATGCTGCCCGATTTTACGGTCTAAATATCAACCCAGCCCGGCAGGCGGGCAACATGGGGACGGAGGAACGAAAGGAGATGCTGTTCTGGACCCGAGAGGAGTACACCCGCTTTTCTGAGGCCATGATGGACAAGCCGTTGTCCTTCTACGCCTTTGAGGTATTGTACTGGTGCGGCGTCCGTGAGGGAGAGCTGCTGGCCCTGACCCCAGCAGATTTTGACTTTGAAAAGCGCACCGTCACCGTCAATAAGTCTTACCAGCGGCTCAATAAGCAGGATGTGATCACTACACCTAAAACACCCAAGAGTAACCGCGTGATCCAGATGCCGCAGTTCCTCTGTGATGAGTTGCAGGACTACCTCAAGCAGCTCTATGGAGTGGAGCCAGACAGCCGGATGTTCCCCATCAGCAAAAGCTATCTCCACCGAGAAATGGACCGTGGCTGCAAGCAAACGGGGGTGAAAAGGATTCGCATACACGATTTGAGGCATAGCCACATCAGTTTGTTGATCGACATGGGCTTTACCGCCCTGGCTATTGCAGAGCGTGTGGGGCATGAGAGTATCGACATCACTTACCGATACGCCCATCTGTTCCCCACCCGCCAGGTGGAAATGGCCGACAAGCTGGATTCACTGAAAAATGAGAAGGGGGTGTAAGAAGATGTCCAAGAAGAACTATGACAACCACAACCGCTGGAGAAACAAGACGGTGGCTTTCCGAGTGTCAGCGGAAGAAGATCTCCAACTGGAAACCCTGGTGAAACTCACCGGCCTGACCAAGCAGGATTACATTATCCGGCGGCTATTGGAGCGAGATGTGGTGGTGCAGGGCAACCCAAAGGTTTACAAAGCCCTGCGGGATCAGTTGTCTGCCGTGCTGGACGAGCTGCGCCGGATCGAAGCCGGGCAGGGTGTGAGAGACGAGCTGCTGGACACGATCCAAATGATTACAACCATTATGAACGGGATGCAGGAGGAATTCGCCTATGATCGATGAGAAAAAGAAAATGACCGCCCAGGGTCCATCTGTTGGCGCAGATGATGGGCAGTCAATCTCAAAAACTTACGAAAATAGTATACCCACTTCCGGGCAAAAAAGCAACGATGAAATTGTAAACTCCCAGGACGGTCTGGAAGAAATGTACCGCAAGATACAGCGTATGACAGACCCCCGATACCTGCATACACTCACCATGACAGAGCTGTTCCAAACCACCTATAAGAGTAGGCCTCCGGTGGTGGAAGGCTTGCTTTACGCAGGGGCATATATCCTTGCCGGCGCACCCAAAATCGGCAAGTCCTTCCTGGTGGCTCAGATTGCCTACCATGTCAGTACCGGGCAGGATTTGTGGGGATATAAAGTCCATCAGGGGACGGTACTTTACCTTGCGCTGGAAGATGATTTTCAGCGTATCCAGAGCCGGATGTTTATGATGTACGGCGTGAACGATACCCCCAACCTCCACTTCGCCACCGCCGCCGGAAAGATTGGGAATGGGTTGGATGAACAGTTGAAGAACTTCGTGCAGGAGCACCCGGACACCAATCTCATCATCATTGATACTATGCAGAAAATCCGCGATGTAGGCGGCGAAGCGTACAGTTATGCCAGCGACTATGAGATCATCGGCAGAATCAAGCAGTTTGCTGATCAGCACGGTATCTGTGTTCTGACCGTCCACCATACCCGGAAGCAGCAGGCAGACGATTCCTTTGAGACGATTTCCGGCACCACCGGGCTGCTAGGCTGTGCAGATGGTTCGCTGCTGATGCAGAAGAAAAAACGCACGGAGCTGGACGCTACCATCAAGGTGGTGGGGCGGGATCAGCCGGATCAGATCCTCTACTTGAAGAAGGACCCGCAGGCCCAGATTTGGAATCTGGAACGCATGGAAAATGAGCTGTATAAAGAACCGCCGGACCCGGTGCTGGATGCGGTTGCAAAATTGGTTTCCCTTGAGTGCCGGGAGTGGATTGGCTCTCCATCCGAACTGGCTGAAGCCATCCAAACGGGAATGGCCTCCAACGCCCTCACAAAGTACCTGAATGTCAAGGCAGGCAGGCTGCTGGAGGAATACCATGTTGGCTATGAAAATAAGGCCAAACATTCCGGTCGGCAAGTGAAATTGACCTATATGCTGGTAGAATCAACCGCCTGTGAAGTAACCGAAGAATAAGGGCGCGACGATAGCGACGGTCGCGACGGTGAAAATGATACCGTCAAAAACACCGTCGCTATCGTCGCAACCGTCGCGGAAAGGAAATGAATATGAAAAGTGTACAAATTTCCTATGACCTTTTTGTAGCTTTGGTGGAGTATCATCTGGCCTATGACGATGATTATGCCGAGGAAATTCATTGGGGGTTGGAGCAAAAGCTAGATGCGATGGTGCGGCATGAACTGTATGCAAAATATAAGACCGCACCCACCGCAGAAGAACGGGAGCAGGCCCGGCAGGAATACCTGGATAAGCGAGGGATATTCCCGGATTTTCGCTGGTAACAGGTGCTTACTTTCATACTAATCTCGCAGATGAAATTAGCACCAAAGTCAATCTTCTCCCTGTTGGCTTGAGCAGGAGCGTGGCACGCTCCTGTTTTTTTCTGGCAAAAGGAATGGCTGACGGCAGTTTGGGCAAAGAAATTCAGCTAAAAAGTATCTCGGATGGGGTGGTGTTTTGCCACCCCATTATCCCAAAGGGGCCCCATTTTAGGGTACCCCAAAATCACCATAGGATGTCGCGTTTCACGACACACCATGCAAAAAAGCAGAACACAGGATGCGGAGTAAAAGAGAACGATAGGTAGGCATTTTGCCCACACATCAAGCGAGGGCTACTGTGTTTTACGGCAGCCATCAGGCAATAAGGGTGGAACGATTTGTTCCAGGGCATCTGAAAGGGAACGGCGCTTTGGCGTACCCTTTCAAAGCGTTCGCAGAACGCGCAGCCACAGAATGAAATTCTGTGTTCAAAAGGGGCTTGGGGGCGCTGCCCTCAACAAGCAGACGGCAGGAAATGTGAGTGTGTATTAACACTCGCATTGCTTGCCGGATTTGTGTGTGTGGATAGCCACACGCATTGCTTGCTCCATTTGTAAATGACAATAATGGCTGTGCCACAAGTACGGAAGTTACACGAAATTTCAAGTATTAGGAGAATACAATTATGCGTAAAATTTTAACTTGTGAGTTCAGCATGGACACTGCTTGTGTTGAGCTAAAATACAGCGATGGAAGTATGGTTTCTATCGACACCATTGCCGTGGAAAATGAGGTTGCCAACAATATGTATGAGCGGTCAGAGTTGGATTACCTGATTTATAATGATTCAGTAGCGTATGCCGGCTTGATTCTAAATGGTGATTCTGAGAAGTATCTGAAAATGGATGCAGGTGGGTTATTTTTATTGAATTTCTTGTTCCAGATTTCGGAACAGCTCTGAATTGAAGAAATCCTCAATGTGATTTCCTGACCATCGCAGAGTTTCTTGATCGTGGAAACGGTGGCACTGCGGTTTCATCCGCTGACAATGTTGTTCACTGTGGACTGGGTTACACCGCTCATGCTGCTGAGCTTGTTAATGGAAATATCACGCTCGTTGCACAGTTCCAAGATTCGTTCTTTGACAGCTTCACCGATGTTCATGGGTATCACCTCTTTCCTAAGATGATGATACCCAGTTCCTCTTGAAGAGATTAACTCTTTTGAGTTAAAATAACTCAAAAGGGTTGGAGGAGTGAACATGGACAGAAAGAGCTGTTTTTTCATCCGGTCATCGAGAGGCAAGTAAAGAAATATACCCAGCACTGAAAGCTGCGATTGAACAGCACATTGCTGAATATGGAGTGACGGAGTTCATTGTGGGACACTATGGAGGCTTTGATAGATTGGCTGCCAGAGCAGTTATTAAAGCGAAGAAAACTCATCCGGAAGTAACCCTGACATTGCTGCTGCCGTATCACCCTGCGGAGCGCCCTATGGCGGCTCCAGAAGGCTTTGACGGCACGTATTACCATCCCGATATGGAGCGTGTTCCACACCGTGTCTCTATTGTCAGAGCGAACCGGTACATGGTCGATCAGGTAGATTACCTAATTTCCTATGCTTAGCATCCGGCCAGCAACACACGGGAGCTGGTGGAGTATGCCCAGGACAAGAAAAATCAGAATTTAATTGATGTTACATTGCTTTGAACATGTGTTAGAGCAAGTGCGGTTATTTGCTATAAGTGTAGATAATCTCTGCATTTATGAAGAAAATTTCTTGTTAAACAGCATGAAATATGATATATTTATTGTATATAAACTGCTGTATTCTCTTTTTCGAAAATGCGGAGAGGTGGCTGTATTGAAAGTCAGTTATAAGAAACTATGGAAGATGCTTATTGACCGAGATATGAAGAAAAAAGATTTGCAGGCAGCAACTGGAATCAGCTGGGCTTCCATAACCAAGCTTTCAAAAAATGAAAATGTTAGTATGGAAATCCTGATGAAAGTATGTAAAGCCATGGAGTGTGACATCGGAGATATCATGGAACTTATCCCTATGGATGACGAATCATAATTGTAATGAGGTGAATTGTATGTCCAGTAAAAATAATTCGCAAGTGATCAGCAAGGCTAGTCCCCACACTGTGAAAAAATTTGAATTGATAGAGACATACATCAAATCTTGGGCTCAAAAGTTGATGCTAAATACTGCATGTAGCGGAATTGTCTTTATTGATTGTATGTGTAATAGCGGTGTGTATAGAAGTACTTTAGACGATACGATAGTTGAAGGAACTCCTGTCCGAGTAGCTAAAGCGCTATTGGATGTTGCACATACATACGATCACAAAACCGTCGAAATCTATTTTAATGACAATTCGGCTGAAAAAATTAACGAATTAAAAAAGCGTCTCCCAGATGATGAACGCAATTTCAAAATTGTGTCGACGGTACAAGATGGAAATCAGCTGTTGAAAGTCATCGGTCCCCAGCTGAAACAGAATAGTTGCAAACACTTCTTTTTATTATATGATCCATATGACGCTTCCATCGATTGGGATGCCCTCGCACCATTCTTTAAAAGTTGGGGTGAAGTTCTGCTTAATCATATGGTTTTTGATCCAGCTCGAGCAATCACACAAGTGAAGCGGGCAGAAACAAAGGAGAAGTATGAACATACTTATTTTGAGGACTTTGAAAATCTGATACCCTTCGGAAGCGATAAAAGTGCATATGAAAAACGGGTTGAAGAAATCATTGCGAAACTCAAGGGAAATCGGCAATATTATGTATCTGCATTTCCGTTTTTCAATAGCCAAAATTCACTGGTGTATAATCTTATTCATTGTACAAGCAATGAGGCGGGATTTAGTCTGTATAAACAAAGTGCTTGGAAAGTTTTTGGTGGCCAATCATCCACGAAGCATCTTCGCACAAATCAAGATCAGCTTGTTATGGACTTTGGAATGCCTTCAACTGGAAGCGTTTCCTTTGCAACAGATGAATCGTGTTATACCGTGCGGGATATTGCTAAATATCTGTGTCGTACATTTTCTGGATGCCAAGATATTCGTTTAGATGACCTGTGGAAAGTACTTGAAAAGCACCCAATCTTTCCATCAGAGGGCTTTAGAAATGAAATAAAGGCCGAACTCAAGAACCTCTATGGAGTAACACAAAATGTTGAGCGTAACCCGATAAGCGGAAAAAGAGAATATCTGTTTTCGTTTCGGTAATTGATATAAGGAAGAATCAAATTTGAAAGAAATAACACGTAAAAGCATGCTTTACCAGACCGGTGTAGAGTATGGTGACTATACAATGAACCATGTCCAGGGATGTTCTCATGGGTGTAAATATCCATGCTACGCATTTCTCATGAAAAAACGCTTTGGAAAAATCAAAGACTACGAAGCGTGGCTTGAACCGGCCTTGGTCTCTAACACCTTGGAACTACTGGATAAAGAAATTCCGAGATTAAAGGATAAAATCGAATCTGTACAACTTTGCTTTTCTACTGATCCGTTTATGAATGGATATCCGGAAGTAACAGAAATGAGTATTAAAGCAATCAGAAAGCTGAATGCGTCAGGGATTAAATGTGTTACACTAACAAAAGGGATACTTCCCTTTGAGCTTGCACAGCTATCTAAAGCAAATGAGTATGGTATTACATTGATTTCGTTGGATGAAGCATACAGAGAAAGAATGGAGCCTGGTGCTGCGTCTTATCACGACCGCTTGGTAGCCTTACGGGCATTACACGATGCGGGCTGTCACACATGGGTCAGTATTGAACCGTATCCTACACCAAACTTGATTGAACAGGATTTGCTCGATATTTTGAATGCTGTTGATTTTGTAGATAAGATTATATTTGGAAGAACAAATTATTGCAAAGAAGTTACTGCCTATACACAGCACAAGCAGTTTTATAATCAGCAAGCAACACGTGTTACTGCGTTTTGTCAGGAGCACGGCATCCAGTATCACATTAAAGAAAAAACCATTACAGAAGGATGAGAATGAATCATGGCACTTTTACAGGACTTGATCCAGCAGATAGATGACCCGGCACTCCGGGATCGTATTTTGCAGGAAACGAACAAATTGGTAAAACAGAAGAAATTCGGTCTGGTGTTTGAAGAACATCTTCCGGAGTGTACCCCGCTTTACGACATTCCTGTCCGTAAGGGTGCTAAGGTGGCGCTCAAATCCGGAAAAGTGAATGATTTTTATATAGTTCTTAAAATAAACGGAGATATTGCTGTTTGCGGTAAAAAAGGACAGAAAGATACTGTGGAAATCGCCATACAAGATCTGGTTACCATTGCTGAATTTGGCGAGCCGATTTATCCATACCTTAAGCCGATTGATAGTGTTTGTAATGCACCTGACAGCGATTTGTGGCACACACTAATTGAGGCGGATAACTACCATGCACTTCAGCTTCTGGAGTATCTCTATGCAGGGAAAGTGGATTGTATCTATATCGACCCACCCTACAATACACGGGATAAAGATTGGAAGTATAATAACGATTATGTTGATAGCACAGATGCATATAAACACAGCAAATGGCTGTCCATGATGCAGAAGCGCTTAAAAATCGCAAAAAAGCTTCTAAATCCTAATAACTCAGTCTTAATTGTCACCATTGACGAAAAAGAATATCTGCACTTGGGATGCTTGTTAGAGGAAATGTTCCCTGAAGCACACATACAGATGATTTCGGATCTGATTAACCGAGTCGTAGTAGCCAGAGATAATGAATTTGGAAGATCCTGCGAATATCTCTTTATCGTATATATCGGCAATTCGGCCCCCCAAAAACTTGCTTTAGAAGATGATTGGAATCATATAGAGCACACCACAAAAGGTAAAATACACTGGGCAAATTTGAGTCGCACAGGAACCAATAGTAAACGTGAAGATCGACCGGGAATGTTCTACCCTATTTTTGTGTCAGAAGATGGAAGAAATATTACTGGACTTGGCGACCCCATTCCTTTAGAACAAGATAGGAAAACGATAGTTGCTCCAGCTGGTAGTATTGCGATATGGCCTATACATACCGATGGTTCAGAAGGGCGTTGGATGCAGGGAAAAGATAGCCTATCAAAATTAATACAAAAAGGATATGTAAAACTTGGGAGATTCACTGAAACCGGTATGGCAATTAGCTATCTGAATCGTGCTCAGATTCAAAAAATTGAGTCGGGAGATTATATAGTTATAGGGTATGATAATGATAATAATGGAACAGTTATTGTTGATGATAGCCAGTATGAAGCATCATATATTCCTGATACGCAATGGAATATAAAGATTCACGATGCAGCTCGACACGGTACAAACTTATTAGCGAGTATTCTTGGCCCCAAAAGGTTTTCCTATCCTAAATCGCTATATGCTGTACATGACGCAATTAGATTTTTTGTTGCAAATAATCCAGAGGCTCTGATTGTTGACTTTTTTGCAGGGTCTGGTACAACTCTACATGCAGTCAATCTGTTGAATGCAGAGGATAATGGACATCGCCGGTGTATTATGGTTACGAACAACGAAGTGTCGGCTGATGAAGCGGATATGCTCTCTACACAAGGATATGCCCCAGGTGACGCAGAATGGGAAAAACTTGGTATTGCACATCATGTTACTTGGCCTCGCACTGTGTGCTCTATTAAAGGGCATGATATTAATGGTACACCGTTGAAGGGAAATTATATTGGTAGCGATATCCCTATGGCAGATGGATTCAATACAAATGCTACTTTCTTTAAGTTAGGATTCCTCGACAAAAACGCAGTAGCACTTGGCAGGCAATTTAAGGAGATGCTGCCCACACTTTGGATGAAGGCTGGAGCAATCGGTAAATGTCCTGTTTTGGAGGATGAGACATTGCCAAATATGCTTGTTTTGCCTGAAAATAAAATGGCAGTTCTGCTCGATGAAATATACTGTCAGGAATTTGATGCGTGCTTGAATCGAGACTCCAGAATTCAAACAGTATTCATCGTGACGGATTCCGAAACTGCATATCGAGAGATGATCTCGTCTTATGAGGACAAAGATTGTTATCAGCTTTACCGTGATTATTTGGATAATTTCCGTATCAATACAGGGAGGTGACCGATGTGAAGGTTGAATTATTTCCTTTTCAAAAAAGAGCCCTCGCCGATATTCGCATGAAAACAGCAGAAGCGATGGGTAGCTATCACAGAACACATGCACCTCAGGTGATTTCATTTACTGCACCAACAGGTGCGGGAAAAACAATTATTATGGCTTCCTTGATAGAAAGTATTTTCACTGGGAACGATTCCTTTGTGGAGCAGCCAAATGCTATTGTCATCTGGCTTTCTGATTCTCCTCAGCTGAATGAGCAGTCAAAGCAGAAAATCGATGCAAAGGCAGACCGTATACGCCTTGGGCAATGCGTTACCGTGAATGAAGATTCTTTTGATAAAGAAACTTTTGAAGATGGACATATATACTTTTTGAATACACAAAAGTTGTCTACAAGTTCTAAGCTCACCAAACAAGGTGATGGACGAACATATACCATTTGGCAGACATTGGAGAACACTGTCGATCAGAAAAGTGACCGGCTGTATTTTATCATTGATGAGGCACATCGTGGTATACAGGGACGAGAAGCGGGAAAGGCAACCACCATTATGCAGAAGTTCATCAAAGGAAGTAGTTCTGATGGAATTCCCCCTATGCCGGTTGTAATTGGTATGTCTGCTACAACAGACCGCTTTAATAAATTGGTGGAAGGAACATCATCTACCATTCACAAAGTTATCGTCACAGCCGAAGATGTGCGTGCCTCTGGACTTTTGAAGGATCGCATTATCATTACTTATCCTGAAGAAGATGCTGTCAATAACGATATGGCAATTCTTCAGGCTGCGGCAGATGATTGGAAGGAAAAATGGGAGCATTGGACGCTGTATTGCAGCGAACAGCACTATGCATATGTGAACCCAGTCTTTATTGTACAGGTCTTGAACGGAACAGGAAAGAAGCTCACAGACACAGATTTGGCGGACTGCTTAGTTAAAATTCAAGATAGAACCGGATTTAAGTTCGAGGATGGACAGGTTGTACATACCTTTGGCCAAACGACATCCGCAATACCTGCGAATGGATTGGAAATCCGCTATGTGGAGCCTTCACGGATTGCCGATGATCGGAATATTCGTGTAGTGTTCTTTAAGGAAAACCTGTCTACTGGCTGGGATTGTCCTCGTGCCGAAACCATGATGTCTTTTAAGCGTGCAAATGATGCGACCTATATTGCGCAGTTGCTGGGACGTATGGTGAGAACACCTATGCAGAAGCATATTCAAGTGGATGAAGTCCTCAATGATGTGCATCTGTATCTTCCTTACTTTAATGAGGACACAGTTAAAGACGTTGTGAAAGCTTTTCAGGATAGTGAGGGCGGTACTATTCCCACAGATATTTATGGTGAATCTCTGTCGGGAAAGCGTTTCGATACTTTGACTGTTAAGACAAGCAGAAAGAAGACTCATTCTGATTGCCCAGGCCAACTAACAATGACAACGTTCTCAGAAGATTCGGAAACAGCGCCGCAGTCTTCGAATCATGAAGCACCAGAAGAGATTCAAAAGAGCACTCCTGCCAATCCTGAGTATGTTCCAGGACTTATACAGCATGTTCCTCATCCTGAAAGCCAAAATGCTGCTGAAGTGGCCCCTAACGAGCATATAACGCAGGCTAATGGAGAAGAGCTGAAAGATGAAATCACAGGAGACCAGATTCCTCAACGACAGGATACAACAGACGAACTGTTTGATCGTGAAGCTGTTATGAAATTCATCAATGATGCCGGTTTATTGTCCTATAATGTCCGCTCTCTCCGAATCAACGACTATCTAAAATCTCTTTACAAAATGGCACATCTGCTTACCATGTCTGGATTGTATCGAACAGCAATTCGGGATATTCAGACTGAAATTGCACAGATGATCCATGAATATGTAGAAAACTTGAAAGCTAAAGGGATTTATGAAAATCTCGTGCTTCAGGTTATGCAGTTTAAGCTTGCAACACAGATTTTTGACGCATTCGGTGAAACTGTAGATAATTACTTTGTGTACGATTTGTTCACGACAACAGATACAGATATTGACCGACAATTCCGGATTGCAGATGCCAAATTAGGAAATGAAGGCATTGGCATGGTATATGGCAACAAATATATGGACGCGGATAACCCTGACGGATTTAAAATTGATGTTATCCTTTTTGTTGCAGATGATGAATGCATGAATAAGCTGCATCAGTATGCGGAGACCCGCTTCCATGGGCTGAATGATGATTATCGAAGATACATTGCAACCGTTGATTCGGAGAAAATCCGGAGACAATATGACAGTATTGTTTCTGATGGTGATTTAGTTAGTAAACATAATTTCCGTTTGCCAGAAACCATCCAGATTCCGCATGAAGATGGTGGTAAAGAGTACAGCAACCATCTTTTTGTAAGCGATAACACTGGTGTGGCAACGCTCAAACTGAACACCTGGGAATCTGGTGTAATTGAGGAAGAAGAAAAAAGATCTGATTTTGTCTGTTGGATTCGCAATCCGTCCAGAGGTTCTTGGGCGCTCTGTATTCCATACGAAATGGATGGCGAAACAAAACCGGCCTTCCCTGATTTCCTTGTGATTAGAAAAGATGAGCGGCTTGGTTATGTGATTGATATCCTTGAACCGCATAATCCTGACTACAAAGACAACTTGGGAAAAGCGAAAGGTTTTGCTGAATATGCACGACAGAATCCAGGCGTGGGCAGAATTCAACTAATCCGCATGGGTAAAGATTCTGCGGGGAAGAACCGTTTCAAACGGTTGGATATGTCCAAGAGTGCAATTCGGGATAAAGTGTCTCATGCTATGACTAATGATGAATTGGATCATATTTTTGACACTGATGGATTTTTTGCGTAGTTTGCAGAGTGGCGAATAATTGCCAATTCTCAAATGACACTACCGGTGATGATAGAGTGGGTTCCTGATGATGTCTGGCAAATCTCGCAAAAATTCTGGCCATAGACTGGAAAACTCGTATCTCGTATGCTATAATACTTTCAAGCCACCCAATCGCCCATCTCAAGCAAAACCCGTGATAGGATGGCTTGGATAGATTTTTGATAGCAAAAGTCCGAATAGACCTTAGGATAAGGATAATCTGTATCAAATAAAACCACGACGAATCAAATCCTCTATACAAAAAAGTTTAGAAATGGATTTGACTCGGCGAGTGGGAATAAAAAGATACTAAATAAAACCGCAGTCCATTTTTATGAACTGCGGTTTTTATTTGGTGTTTTAGAAATCCAAATATATATATTTGGATAGTAGATGTTTGTATGAATACACGGGAGAGCATTTGTAGTAACAGCAGTTATTTTTCTGTTGATAGATATCTGGGAAATTATAATGATTAAGCATTTTATGGGAAGATGCTTTGTTATAATAAAAATACATAGTTATTAACTGGATAAAAAATAATACTAAATAATCATTCGATAAAGAATAGAGCCTATTAAAGAAAGAAAAATGTAAAATTATACAAAAATATAAAAACGGACAATAGTGAATAAAAATTAATAATTTTAAAGATTAATATACTTCGGCAGCTTATTTTACAAGACAAATATTTTGTTCTGTAAAATAGGCTGCTTTTTTTATTTAAAATAAGATTTAAATGGTGAATTAAATTGGCTGTTTAAGGAAATGCGGCTTGTTAAGCGGGTAGTTAACGATAGTTGCATTATCTGTAAAAGATTGATTATTATTAAATAAATACCAGATGAAATAACTAAAAGTTAAAAAATAATAATAAGAGAAAATCATTATAATGTGAATAAAATGTAACTGAAATGCAAAAATATTCCTAAAAATATTGACAAATCAGTTTTTAACAATTAATATTACATTGCTAGAATATAATTTTATAAACTTAAAGAAGGTAGATGCTTTAAAAAGAAATAAATAAATTTTAGTAAAGTGATTTTTAATATATTTAAAGTCGTTGGGGAGCGATTTTAATATATAAAAATTATAAATTTTAAAACTCAATAAAGGAGAGGGTTGCAATGAAAAATAAGAAGACTTTGCATTTGGCTATAGCTTTAGCTATAAGTTCAATGCCTTTATTCGGTGTTGCAGAGGCAGCTAGAGGTTCGATGTATGGTGGAGAATCTGTCGGTGATGATGTTACGATTGAAGCTTCTGCTAATGCGTATCCGAGTTTAGTAGGACATGCTTTTGGTATTTATACGAATGTTACCAATTCAGCAACAGTTACTTCGGCGGGAAATCGTTTGACAATTACTACTACAGGTGAAGCTGGTGACGGAATCCGTTCAAATCCGAGCGGTAATTCTGACTGGCAGAATGCTACTGGTACGATTAATATTGGTAACGATTTGACAATAACTGTCAGCGGTAACAGTGCCGATGGTTTGAACATCAACGGTTCTACAGTCCTCAACATTGGGGATAATGCTACGATCAATACTTTGTATAATGGGGAATTGAAGTATTCCAATGGTGATACTTCTGACGGAGCCCATGCTGTGCGTGCAAATTTCCATGCTACAATAAATATTGGTGATGGGTTAACGGCCGGAACACTGGGTGAAAGTTCGCATGCGGTTTATGCGGCACAGGGCAGGTCTACAACTAATCCGACAGGCGGGTCTAAAATCAATATTGGTAAAGGCGCGGTTTTGTCTACGGCAGGTGATGGTTCTCATACCGTAATGATGGCTTCCAATAATGGCAAGATCGTTATTGAAGAAGGCGCGGAGATGACTACGCTGGGTGATGGTTCTCATGGTGTTGCTGCTTATGCTGATACTTCGGCAAAAGGAAGTGTCGCAAACGGTGCTGTTGAAATTGGCGCCGGTTCTACTATTGCTACAGCTGGTGATGGCTCCCATGGTGTATTTGCAAACATGACAGGTTCGGTTTTATCTTTAGATGATAATGTTGGTATTACAACTGAAGGCGATGCTTCACATGGCTTGCTGGCACAAAGAGGTGTTGTTGAAGCAGGCGACGGTTTGAATATTTCTGTTGAAGGCAGCGGATCTCATGGTGCATATGTAAATGCTGCAACCGGCAGCATAGAATTTTTAGGCGGCGCTACTATAGATAATAATGACAATGATGGCTACGCTATTTATGCCGATAAGGGAACTATAACAGGTACGGCTGGTAATTCTACTTTTAATATTACCGGCAATATGTATGCTGATAACAGCGGTTCCATTGATTTGGACATGGATAATAATTCTGTGTTTACTGGCAGTACCGCACTTGCAAACAGCGGAACGATTAATTTGAATTTGAAAAATAACAGTTACTGGCATGTTACCAGCAGTTCTGAAGTGAGCAGTTTACATGTCAGCGGCGGCAGTATGGTTAATCTCAGTCATGAAGCTGGTATGAATACCGTTGTGACTGTTGATGATCTGAGCGGCAGCGGCGGTGTGTTCAAATTCAATACTGAACTGGACAGTGAAGCCAATGGCGATAAACTGGTAATCAATTCTTCGGAAACCGGTAGCACACATTATGTGCATGTTAATGACCTGAGTTTGATCAATGGCGAGGTTTCAGGTGAAAAGAAACTGCATTTGATCACAGATAACAGCAGTAATGCTTCTTTCGTTGGAGAATATATGGATACCGGTGGATTATGGGATGTACTGCCGACTGTTGAGCGCGGGGATACTTTAGGTGAAAGTGCGAATGAGTGGTATCTGACAAAAATTGAAAAGAAGGAAAATGGCAATACTGAAACCATAAACGATGGTTTTGCCAGTGATTACAGCTTGTGGAGAGCTACTAATGACACTTTACGTAAACGTTTAGGCGATATTCGCAGTGGTGAACATGGAACAGACGGTGTTTGGGCTCGTATGTATCATGGTAAATTGAAAGGTCAGAGCTACACCGATAAATACCATACCTATCAGTTGGGTTATGATAAGACCAGATATGACGAGAAAAATGGTCAGCGTACTAATGGTATCGTATTGGAACGCAGCGAAGGTAAATTAAGCTATACGGCAGGCAAGGGTGAAACAGGCCTGACTGCTCTCGGTTTATATACGACATGGTTTGGCAATAAAGGCCATTATACAGATATAGTGCTGCGTGCTGGACACTTGGATCACAAGATGAATACTTATGGCGAATATGCTGAACGCAGTGATTATGATAATGCTGCTTACAGTATCAGCTTTGAGTATGGCAGGCAGAAGAATTACGAAAAAGGCTGGTTCTTTACACCGCAGGCACAAATTACTTTAGGCAGAATGAACAGTGTTGATTTTACGACCGAACGAGGAACCAAGATCGATGTAGATGGTTTAACCAGTGCTATTGGCCGTATCGGTTTTGAAGTTGGACGGAAGATTAGCCCGGAAAGCAGCTATTATTTTAAACTGGGAGCGTTCCATGAATTTGACGGTGACCGTGATGTATCGATGGTTGCTGCTAACGGCGAAAATCTGCGTAAACGCTATGACAATGGCGATACCTGGTATGAATTCGGTATGGGCGCACAGGTTCAGTTAAGTCGTAATACCCATTTCTATGGTGATATTGAACGCAGCTTTGGCGGCGACACGAAAAAGGAATGGCAGGTAAATACAGGTATTAGATGGGAATTCTAAAACTGTTTAAATGATGCAGAATATTGCATAGGGGATTTGGTGGAGGAAAGACGACCAAAGGAGAACTCGGATCATGGATAAAATTCAAGGAAAAATTAAATTTATAGCACCGTCTTTACAGGATGAACATTATAGCACAGCATATATTTTAGGTAATATTACCTGGCTGATGATGCATTCTAAACAACATGAGACGATGCCGCTGCATATGATGGCTTCGCAAATCTTTCCGGCGATCGCCAATAAGCAGTATGTACTGGGAGTGTCAGAAAAAGGCAGCCCGTTGTTTTATATGGCCTGGGCCAATTTTGATGATGCTGCTGAAGCGAAGTATTTAACAAACTATAACCTGGCGTTAACACCTCATAACTGGAACGGCGGCGATCGTCCCTGGATACTGTTTTTTGCTGCACCGTTCGGTGGAGCTTATGAAGGTGAACGCTGGATAAAAGAAAATCTTTTTAAGGATTCGCCTGAAGTGCGGTTTCTTTATCATGAGGGTAAAAAACGTGGTAAACGTATTTTATGTAAACGCGGCAAAAATGTCTCTGCGATGGCAAGCTTGAAGTGGCATAATGAAAATATGCCGTTAGTAGCGGCGTCGATGCAGCTTGAAAAAGATGTGGCGTCACTGCTTGGTTAATCAAAAATAAAAATCCTCAACCAATTTTGGTTGAGGATTTTTTGTTTTTAAATTATTTTTGTAGTCCAATCTTCGATGTTCCAAACTGAAGTTACCCAATTTTCATAAAATTCAGGTTCATGCGAAACCAGAAGGATACTTCCTTTAAACGAGATCAGCGCGCGTTTAAGTTCTTCCTTTGCGTCAACGTCCAGATGGTTTGTTGGTTCGTCTAAAACAAGCCAATTGATATCACGAAGCATCAGCTTGCATAAACGGACCTTAGCTGCTTCGCCGCCGCTCAAAACAAAAACTTTGCTGGTAATATGTTCGTTAGTTAAACCACAGCCCGCTAAAGCGGCTCGGACTTCATAATTGGTAAGACCGGGATATTCGTTCCATACGTCTTCTAAAGCTGTATTTTCGTTTTTAGTGCGTTCTTCCTGCTCAAAATAACCAGGTTCTAAAAATTCACCCAGTTCTACAGAGCCTGACACTGGCGGTATCAGTCCTAAAATAGTTTTTAAAAGGGTCGTTTTGCCTAGTCCGTTTACACCGCGGAGAGCTATTTTCTGACCGCGTTCAAGATTGAAGCTTACAGGACGAGTAAGCGGTGTATCATAGCCTAAAACTAAGTTTTTAGCTTCAACTATGAAACGGCTTGGAGTCCTTGCTTCTGTAAATTTAAAGGTTGGTTTAAGTTTTTCACGTGGTTTTTCAATGATTTCCATTTTATCAAGCTTGCGCTGCCGGCTTTTAGCCATATTAGTAGTAGCGACGCGTGCTTTATTGCGGGCGACAAAATCTTCCAGTTTGGCAATTTCCTGCTGCTGACGTTCATAAGCGCTTTCACGCTGGGCTTTATAAATAGCGTACATTTCCTGGAATTTGTCATAGTTGCCGGTATAGCGGGTCAGTTCACAGTTTTCCAAATGGTAGATAACGTTGACTACCTGATTGAGGAAGGCTATGTCGTGAGAAATAAGAATGAAGGCATGCTCATAGTTTTGTAAAAACCTTGTCAGCCATTCGATATGCTCAACGTCTAAATAGTTGGTAGGTTCATCTAATAACAAAATGGAAGAGTTCTGCAAAAGCAGCTTGGTAAGCAAAACCTTACTGCGCTGACCGCCGGAAAGTTCGCTGACATCTCTGTCAAGCCCGATACTGCCTAAGCCGAGACCGTTAGCCACTTCTTCGATTTTAGTATCTAATGAATAGAAACCACTGTGTTCGAGTTCTGTCTGTATCTCGCCTACAGTATTCATCATTTTATCTATTTCTTCAGGTGCAGCTTCAGCCATCTTGTCGTAAAGTTCTAGCATCTGTTTTTCTGCTTCGTACATATCATTGAAAGCAGTGCGCAGGACCTCGCGGATAGTTTTACCAGCCTCTAGTGTACTTTGCTGGTCTAAGTAACCAACAGTAACGCGTCCGGGCCATTCTACCTTGCCTTCATCCGGCAGTAAATGGCCGGTAACGATATTAAGGAAGGTCGATTTACCTTCGCCGTTGGCACCGACGAGACCGACATGCTCGCCGCGCAGTAATTTAAAAGAAACATTTTCCAAGATCTGGCGGCCGCCAAAAGTATGGGAAACATTAGTAACATTCAAATAGCTCATACTAAACCTCTTTCATGAAAATATATGTTACAATTTTAACGTAACTAATAGTAGTTTGTCAAAGCAGAAAACAGGATTTTACATGGAAATGTAGAATAAAGAAATACTGAATTTAATAAGGAGGCTTTTATAATGATCTGCGGAAATAAGCAAGATATAGAAAAAATACTGCCATATGTATCAGAGGGTTTACAGAAAGCTTTACAATATATAAAAGAAACAAACTTTGCCGAAGTAAAGAACGGTGAATATGAAATAGATGGCAGGGATGTATTTGTAAGAATTAATACCTATGCGACAGAAGATAAAATAAATAAAAAGCCCGAAGCTCATAATCAGTATATTGATGTCCAGTATTTAGGTGCAGGGGAGGAAATAATTTATTTTACACCCAGAAGAGCTGAACATATTGTTGTGGAAGATCATGCAGATGAAAGTGATCTGCTTTTTTACGAAGAAATAGAGGAGAAGGATCACGTAGTTTTGCAGACTGGTGATTTTGCTGTATTTTTTCCGTGGGAATTACATCGGCCTGGCTGCAGTACCAAGAATGGAATGCAAGAAGTGCAAAAAATAGTTGTTAAGATTAAACATAAAAATCAGTAAAAATTTCAAAAAAAGTGTTGACAAGATTACAAAATTGCCATATAATACCACTTGTGACGTTGAGAAACGTCAGTGACCTTCCCCGATAGCTCAATCGGTAGAGCACTCGGCTGTTAACCGAGTTGTTGTAGGTTCGAGTCCTACTCGGGGAGCCAACTGGCCGGTTGGTCAAGCGGTTAAGACACCGCCCTTTCACGGCGGTATCGGGGGTTCGATTCCCCCACCGGTCACCATTCGGGCGCTTAGCTCAGCTGGGAGAGCGTCTGCCTTACAAGCAGAATGTCGGCGGTTCGATCCCGTCAGCGCCCACCAGAAATCAGGCATATCCAAGAAACTTGGATATGCTTTTTTTATTTGATTTTTAGGAATAATTGCTTTCATAATGTTTTACAAAAGTAACAAACCAGCAGGGAAGCCCTTAAAGAGGTTTTTTTGATAATTTGCATTTCTCCTGGCTTTGTAGTAAAGTCAAATTAGCAATAAAAGAGTATTTATAGTAAGGAGGCATAATTATGAAAAAAACTTTTCTTTCCAGTATTCATGAACGCCGCAGCGTTTACAGTATTACCAACACTTCTCCGATTCCCAAAAATAAAATTGTAGCACTGATAGAAATGCTGTTGGAGGATGTTCCTTCGGCCTTTAATTGTCAGAGCGCCCGTGTTGTAGTATTGTTTGAGCAGGCTCATAAAATTTTTTGGGATATTGTTATGAGAACTTTGCGTGAACGTGTACCGGCTGAAAAATTTGCGCCTACTGAAGCTAAAATCAATAGTTTTGCAGCAGGGTATGGTACTATTTTGTATTTTGATGATGAAGGCATTACAGAAACTTTTGCCAGTAATTTCCCTACTTATGCGGCAAATTTTAAAACTTGGGCAGATCAGGCTAACGGCATGCTGCAGTTTGCTATCTGGACAGCTTTAGAAGAGGAGGGGTTAGGTGCCAATCTGCAGCATTATAACCCAATTATTGATGCGGAAGTAAAAGAAGTATTCAATATCCCAGATCAGTATCGTTTGATTGCGCAAATGCCGTTTGGCGCTAAAACAGCTGAGCCTGATGAAAAAGAAGTTATATCCGGTTCGGATAGAATGCGTATCTTAGAATAAAAGATGAAAATCCCCCGATTAAACGGGGGATTTTTTTTGAAAAGACATTCTTTTGACATTTAATAATGTTATACTAATAATATAACTATTCTTGGAGGTGCAACAGATGAAGATGTCGCGGAAATTTATAACTGCTGGTGTGGCAGGAGTCATGGCTTTGGGGATAGCTGTTTCAGCATGGGCTGCAGAACCTCAGATTACTGATCAAAAAATACGTTCTGGCGGAGTAACAGTTAATATCCCTGTTGTGAAAGGCGCCGTAGGCGGTGCAGAAGTTGATGACAAAGTGAATATGGCAATTGATTTTAATATTGTGAAAAAGTTGTATGCTTATTTGCCCGGAGGAAGTAATGGACTGAGTTTACAGGAAAATTACTATCCTGAGTTTGACGGTTACGGTGGTGCGAAGGCGAGCCGTGAGTTTGTGACTGATATAGCAGGCTTTATCAATCGTCAACTGCAAAATCAGGCGCAGGCAGCTCATAAAGCCGGTTCTCATGTCAAACAGTATACGTTTGACGGCAGATATCAAGTGCGTTTTAACAGTGAAGAGTTACTTTCTTTAGAACAAACTTATATGGATTATTTGGGTGGTGCCCATCCGAATACATATTTGGATACGATCAACGTAAATTTAAAAAACGGTAAATTACTGAGTTTAGGCGATATGTTTAAAGCTGGCAGCAATTATCTGCCGCGTTTGAATGCCATTGTTGCAAAACAGGTGGCAGACGAACAGCAGTTAAAGGGATTTTTTGATAAAAAAGTAGAAGTGAACGGAACAGAAAATTTTTATATTACGGATAATGCTGATCTTGTTATAGTATATCCGCCTTATGCTGTTGCTCCGTATGCTGCCGGAACGATCGAGTTTATCATTCCTGTTAGCCAGGTTGCAGATATTTTTAATTTTAAATTAGAATAAAAGACTGATATTTTAGCCCTGCTGAAGCAGGGCTTTTTTTATTGTCTGATCAAGCGAAATACTTTTATGACATAAATGACAGGGATTTTTCAAATAATGTTAACGCGATTATGTATTATAGTGCACATATTTGAACTATTATTGAAAACATAAAAATGAATAGCTGGATATAATAAAATTGATGTAATTAATATTACAGAAGAATAAAAGTGTGGTTGGTGAAATTATGTTTAGCAAGAAATTCAAAAAAATAGGATTGAAAATAGCCTATTACAGAAAAAGAAAGGCATTGAAACAGATGGAAGTAGCGGAAAAGGCTGGTATCTCCTGTTCATATCTTTCTAAAATTGAAACAGGGAAAGTGCGTTACAGTCTGGCTGTTTTGATACAGATCGCAAAAGTACTCGATATTGATCCAGGGGAACTGTTGACAGATGGGAGCAGTTATTAAGTTAAGAAAAAGTAAAGAGGTGTAAGAAAGTGGAAGAACCTGATTATAAAACGATAGGTATTAATATAAAAATTAAAAGGATACGTCAAGGTATCAGTCAGGCTAAATTGGCTAAGCTTTTAGGAGTATCCGCAGCTCATTTGTGTAATATAGAAAATGGTAAAGTTAAAATAAGCCTGAAAATGTTGTATAAGCTTACCGGTTTTTTTTAAGTGTAGTTTAGATGATTTGCTAACCGTTTAAGATACTTAAAAACAGTGGTAAAAGTTAAATGCTCAGTAAAAGCAGTAGAATAAAAACTTTTGACTTATTGTCTATATAATATGTATATATTACTGAACCTCCATAAAAAATGGAGGTTTTTCTTTTTTATGTAAATAAAGATATAATATTTCAAAAGATAGTATTGAATGTAAAAATAAAATAAATAATAAAAAGAAATAAAAATAATATAAAAAGTAATTTTGAAACTTAAACTTAAGACAAAAACATATCCATTATGATAATATATAACCAATGCAACAAGAATACTTTTGTTAGAAATAAATTTAAATATAATGAATTGTATAGTGTATGTAAAATATCAAAAAAATTATTGCAGATTATTCTGATAATTATAAATGCAATATTGAAGACATAATATGAAGTAATTTTTTGAATAGCATTTAAATAATGTAAAATGTTTATTGATATAAATTAATGGAAGTTGAAAAAATTAACACATAAAATAAAAAAGATATAATTTATTTATTTCTGTGCACTAAAGAACACATATGTTAACTATTTCTGAACACCTAAATATTAATAAAATGTGATAATAATATTAATAAAGTATAAAGAATAGCAAAGAAGGGATAAATAATTAACATCTTGGATTAGTATGGAAATGGAGATTTAAATGTTTTCGACAAAATTTAAACAATTAGGATTAAAAATTCAATATTACAGACAAATGAAAAATATAAGTCAGGTAGAATTAGCTGATGAGGCAGGAATCTCACGCTCGTATCTGTCGAAAATAGAAACAGGGAAAGCGCAGTGCAGCGTACCAGTTTTGCTGCAGATTGCGCAAGTCCTGAATATTGATGCAGGTATCTTGCTGACAGATAAGGATATTTAAGTAAGATCAGAATAATTTTCTGGTATGTTTATCTGCATACCGGTTTAATTTTGAAAAGCTAGCAAACAAATGGTTTTATCCTGATGTTTAGCTTTTATAAAAATATAGTTCTAAAATTTTCTGGGATTATATTTTATACAGTTCAGGGAGGAGATGGCAGTTATGAGCGTAGAACCCAATTTTGTAAAAATCGGACAAAACATCAAGATCATGCGTATCCGTAAAGGTGTTACCCAATCAGAGCTTGCGAAAAAACTTGGTATTTCTCAAACACATATGAGTAATCTGGAACATGGGCGTGTGAGTGTTAATTTGAAAGTTTTGTTAAGACTTTCACATTATTTCAGCTGTGGCGTTGATGCACTTTTAGGCTTAACTTTGAATACTGAGGTTAAACCTCAAGAGGTAGAAGACAAATATACCGCAGAAGAATTATTGGATATTCTGAAAGTACTGAAAAAACAGGTTATTTAAAATTTAGATTGAAGTGAAGCTTTTAAGATGTAACTCAGATGCTTTGTATATTGGTTTCCACTGATTGGAAAAGTGAGTTTTGATTTACATTTTTCAAATAACTCCTAAAGAACAAAAAAGCGCACTTTTAGTGCGCTTTTTTGTTCTTTATTTTTAATACTAATTGCATACTGTATACACAAATGCGGGTGAAATAAGAAGAATACTTGTATACAATTGTCTGAATACTTGAAAAAAGTTTCGATTGTGTTACAATAGAAAACGTTGTTGGATATTATTAGTTAATATTTTCGTGGAATACCAACGAAATAAAATTAATTTATTTGAGGGGTTGAGCTAGGATAATGATGGATATTTTAAACACTATCAATAGTTTTGTGTGGGGACCGCCGTTAATGGTTTTGCTTATTGGCACAGGTATTTTACTGACTGTAAGATTAGGTTTATTACAGGTCATAAAGCTGCCAACCGCATTGAAATTGATTTTTACTGCAAGAAATACAGGCAACGGCGATATCAATAGCTTTAAAGCCTTGTGTACGGCGTTGGCAGCTACTGTTGGCACAGGTAATATCGTAGGTGTTGCTACAGCAATCAAGGCAGGTGGTCCCGGAGCGTTGTTCTGGATGTGGATGGCGGCTTTTTTCGGTATGGCAACTAAATATGCCGAAGGTGTTTTAGCAGTGAAATACAGAACGGTTGATGCCAACGGCAATATTTCCGGCGGACCGATGCATTATATTGAACAGGGACTTGGTAAAAAATATAAACCTCTGGCAGTTATGTTTTCGGTATTCGGAGTGATGGTTGCCTGTTTAGGCAGCGGTACTTTTACACAGGTCAATGCTATCGTTGAGATCACTAATCTTTCCATAGGGATCCCGGTCATGTATACGGCAGCTATTCTGACTGTTTTGGTGGCAATCGTAACCATCGGCGGCTTGAAATCTATCGCGATGGTAGCAGGAAAAATAGTGCCATTTATGGCTTTAGTTTATATGCTTACTACAGCGGCAGTACTGATCGTATTTGCAGATCAGGTACCTGCAGCATTTGCTCTTATCATTGAAAGTGCTTTTAATCCTACGGCGGCAGCTGGTGGATTTTTGGGTGCTACTGTTATGCTGGCGATGCGCAGTGGTATTGCGCGCGGTATTTTTTCTAACGAAGCCGGTTTAGGCAGTGCTCCGATCGTAGCAGCGGCGGCGAAAACAAAATGGCCTGCTGAGCAGGGGCTGGTATCAATGACGGGAACTTTTATCGATACGATCATTATTTGCACAATGACAGGTTTGGTTCTGGTGGTTTCCGGAGTTTGGACAGGCGATTTGAATGGTGCGGCTATGACTCAATCTGCTTTTGCAATGGCTTTTCCTGCAATGGCAAAATATTTATTGATGATAGGTTTAGTGTTATTTGCTTTTACTACTATTTTGGGTTGGAATTATTACGGTGAACGCTGCATTGAATACCTTTTTGGCACGAAAAGTATCATGCCTTATCGTTTAGTCTTCATTGGTCTTGTGGCGTCCGGTGCTTTTTTAAAGCTGGAAACGATTTGGGTTTTGGCTGATATCGTTAACGGTTTAATGGCGATTCCTAATCTGATTGCTTTGCTGGGATTGAGTGGAGTAGTTGTGGCAGAAACAAAAGCTTATTTTACATATTGGGAAAAAGTGCGTTCCCGGAAAAAAAGAATTGATATTATTGGTGAACCTGAATATAGTGAATAAAAAATATCCCGCAGCTTAAACTGTGGGATATTTTTTGACTTCTGGCAGAAGTCATTTTTTTGTGGTAATATGAAAGCAGAGAAAGACAAGGTAAAGGAGCTGGAGGTATGGAAAAGGCAGAGGTAATTAAAGCGTTTCATTTGATGTGGGATAATTATCCGGAGTCGGCAATGCTTATTGATAAAAAGCGTAATATTATTGCTGCCAATAAAGTCGCACCCAGTACAGGACGCATAGAGGGCAACAAGTGTGCTTTAGTTGAGCCGTTAGAACAGCACAAGGGCTGCAGGGCAGAAGAAGCGTGGAAGAATGGTGAAGCCAGTTATCGTAAAAAAGTCGGTAAATTAGGTGACGTAGTTTCTTTTTGGATCCCTGTCGATGGTTATCCTGATTATTTGGTGCATTTTTCTGTCGGTTCGATTCAAAAATATGAATATAACGTTTGAAAATAAACCCTGCTGTAATTTGCAGCAGGGTTTTATATGACCAGAATAAACGAAGTATTATATTTCGTTCTTTATGATTTATGCAAAATAAAAAAGACGCAGAACAAGTCTGCGTCTGTCTTTTCCATTGGTACGCCCGAGTGGAATCGAACCACCGCACACGGCTCCGGAGAACTACGAGAAAAAGCCTGTAATACAGCATTCTGTAAAGGATTAAGTGGCTTTATAGCTTATTTTTTCATTACGGTAGAATGCCATTTTCCTAACATAAATTTCAGCAATTGCACCCACAATTGCACCCAACTTATAAATTGAAAATTTTTGAGATTTTATTCGGCAAAGAAGCATCGTAACCTGGAATAGAATGACCATAAAGATCTAAAGTGTGGCTGGCTCTGCTATGTCCCAATCGTTTAGATACTTCCAAAAGTGGTACACCGTTCGCCAATAATTGTGTTGCATGCGTATGACGAAGTACGTGGAATTTTTTATGCGGTACTGAAGCTAATAATAAAATACTTTTCCAGGCTCTTTCGATTTGGTTAGGTCGTAATGGAGTTCCATTTTTGCTTTGAAAAATATAGCCATCAAAAGAAACGATTTTCCCACTGTTAAAACGTTTTTTTAGGTCAGAGGATAAATCCCTCGTGATTGTGATTTCTCTTTCTCCAGCGGCCGTTTTTGGCGGTGTATCGACCATTTTACCATTTATATCTTGCAGGCTGTTGTTGATCACAACATAATCATCAAATACGCATTTTCGTTTTAGTCCTAAAACTTCTCCAAGTCTCATGCCGGTGTTGATTGTTAATAAAAATAATAAATAATACCTTCTATAAGTGGAATTAGTTTTTAATACGTCTGATATTGCTTGCAGTTCTTCTCTTTTGAATATTTCTATTTTGGGTTTCGATACTTTAGGCGCTGGTATGGCATTCATAATATTCTTTTTTACTAGCTCTAGTATATGTGCTTTAGTTATAGCTGCTTTCAACAGTTTATGTATTTTGTTTTTGCTGCTATCTGACATTTTAGGAAGATTATTATAGAAATATTGTACCTGCCTAGCATCTAATTCCTGAAGTAATATGCCGGAGATGGGTTCAAGATGTCGAGCCGTTTGCATATACCGAATTAAGGTTTTTGCTCTTATATTTGGTGCACAGTAAGTGCTCAGATATTCAAGGACCCACTCACCTACAGTTATGTTAGATTTAGGAATATAGGTATTGTTGTATAGATCTAATTTTATTTGGGAAAGCCACATATCAGCTTCGTCAGAACTGTCGAAACGTTTGGATATTCTTTTACCTAAAGCATCCGTGATATAGGCTCTGTATTTCTTTCGCTTTGGTTCATAAACAATGCTTCCAGCGCCATTTCTGTTACGTTTTGGCATAAAAAATCAGCTCCTTTACTGTAATTTGAGTATGCAGCAGCAGAGCTGATGTGCTATAATATCTATAGTAATCAGCTCGCTTGCGACGAAGTGGGGCAATTACGTTGACCGTTCCTGTTGGCGCAGGGGCGGTCGTTTTTATTGTCGGGTTAAAATATTCCATAGACTTTTGTTTATATAATATTTTTCCCTTCCTTTGACAAGTAAATCTAAAATATTTAATTCATATAAAGTTTTTAGATATTTCGAAGCGGTTTGGTTTTTGGCGATGTTTTTTTGTACTAAGAAATCAATTTTGCAATAAGGTTGTTCAAAGAGAAGTTCAACAAGTTCTTTAGAATATATTTGTGGTGCTTTTTCACTAATGGTTTTGCACATTTCGTCTTGCGCAATATAAATCTTTCTAATTATGTCTAATGTGTTAATGGAAGTTTCTTCTATAGCCGATAAGATATATATAATCCATGGTTCCCAATGCCTATTTTCAGTGACATTTTTTAATGCTTTATAGTATTCACTTTTATTTTCTATAATGTATTTCGATAAATACAAAATTGGAAAAGATAAAAGCTTTTGATGAACTAAATATAATACATTTATAATACGCCCAACTCTTCCATTACCATCAGGGAATGGGTGAATACATTCAAATTGGTAATGAATGATGGCTAGCTTTACCAAGATATCTGTGTCATCTAGAGAATTATTTATATAACCTTCTAGATTGGAAAGTAGCCGCATAATATCATGCTCATTGTCGGGAGGAGTATAGACTATCTCATTGAAAGAATTTTTTAGGCATGTGCCTGAAAGTTTTCGAATACCATCTGAACGTTTTTTTACAATTCGAAATAAATCAATAAAAGTATTGATTGTTAGGGGATAACCATCAACTATTTGTTTATAGCCGTGCCAAAGCGCTTCTTTATAGTACATAACTTCTTTTGCTGATGGCGAAATATTAGCGGATTGTGGAGCAGAAAGAGCTTGATACAGCTCATCGTTAGTTGTTACAACATTTTCTATTGCACTTGAGGCTTTTGCTTCTTGCAACGTAATGGATTGTAATAAAAGTAATGGGTTCGGTTGAGTAAAAGTCCAGCCTCTTAATTCAGCTAAGGCTTTATTAGCACTTATAGCTTTTTTTAGTATAGATTTATTTTCCAATTCTTCTTTGGGTGGGAGTAGTGGTAAATTGTTGTAAGGAGTATTTTTATCATAAACCATAGTTACACCTCTTTTCAACACCTTTATTTTATAAGAAAAATTAAAGGTGTTAATATAATACCTTTAATAAATAAAGGTGTCAACCAAATACATTTAAAATAACCGAAAAAATAAAGGTATTTCACTCATATAATGATTTGATAAAGGTATTGATATAATATACTGAAATTAGTGTTGTTTTTAAAGGTTGGCTGTAAGGCGTTACGTTGACCGTTCGGTGTTGGCGCACCGGCGGTCTTTTTTCTCATTTGCTGTTTAATGCGTTTACTATTTTTATAAACTTATCTGCAGAAATGGCGCCGGCAAGATATTGTTGTTTAAAGCGGTCGACTTCTGCAGGGATACTCTGTTTAAAAGTTTCGGCCTTTTCCGCATTAAATATAGGAAGTGGTGGTAAAAGGCCCAACTCTGCTGCTAATTTGTAGATATGCTTGCAGGGACCGCGCTGGGCATTAAAATCAAAACAAGTACAGTGGTTGAGTGTAACTTCGTAAAGTTCTCCGCTAGAGCCTGAAATTTTAGCAGTTTGGCGTTGCGCATCAATGCTCACTATATTCTTGTTCTTTATTTGCTTCGCAGTATTGATGCGTTTAATTTGGTCTATTTTACTGTGGATAGAGGCATCCCAATTACCGAAAGTCATTATAAACACCACCTAAAAGGTACAAAATTATACTATTTTAAATAGTCCCGTAAATCTATAAAAATTTGTTCTTGATCCTTTATTCCCAAACAGTGCCCATATTTTAAAAGTTTTAAAAATTCATCTGCATGAGCATAGTATTGCGTTAATTTAATGGCTTTACAATGATTGTAAGTAAATACATCAAAGCATATACTCCCATACGTATATTTTGATTCTATACGTAATGTAGTTTCTGTTGGTGATGGGATGTATGAAGGCAGATAGGTCCATTTATTATTTGTGGAGCTATGGACTTGTAATGCTATAGTTGCATGCTTGCCTACATTAGCCCAAATATCTTTTCTATAAATTTCTGGATTGTTATTATAAAATATTACACCTACATCAAATTGATATTCGGCGCCCTGGGTCCATGTTTTATAAGTTTGGCCATTGTCTTTATAAGTAGTATATTTAATATCTAAATAATCTCTGTGAAACTCTCCAACCCCAAAAGCCCAACCTTCTGCAAAGCCGTTTTTAAATGTAGCCAGTAACTCAAGAGATCTTTTTATATTAGGCGTTTGTAGTATTTTTAGTTCCCGTGCAAGCCTATAAATATGTCCGCAGGGCAAGCTTCGGCTTTGAAAATCTTCACAAGTACAAGAAATTAAAGTTGTTTTATAACCTTCTTCGGTAATGCCACTAAGATTAGCTCTATCAATTCGACCTTTGAATGTATTAGGATTAACTCCGTTTTGTCGTCCATCCCAACGGCGTACTTGATCTGGCGATATGTGCATATGTAAATTCCAATCGTCCCATTTAGTTATAATCATCAAAAACTACTCCTAAAATTTATTTATGCCTTTGTGCTTCTATTTCGTCAACACAAAGGTTCTTACCACAATCTTTTTCATAATGCTCCTGCTCATGCAGGTAAGTTTTCATGTTAGATTCCCTCGTTAAGCGGGCATTCAAGATGAAAATTGCCTCTCCATCAATATCTTCTCTAACAAAGCCTCGAACGTCGTGAGGCAAGTCATATAAGATAGTTCTACTCATTGAGATCGCCTTCCTCTTTGGCTTTTTGGTAATCAATAAATTTCATAACTTCTTTAATGCTTTCGGGTTTTAGTTTTTTGGTAGCGTCAAATAACACTTTGTATTGAGGATTATCATAAATTTCCTGTGCCATTTTTGCTGCTTCAGGATTGAGGTAATAGGTTTGGTTTTCTTTATTATTTTCCCACCCCATTAGATAACCTGGAGTTACATTTAGAGCTTTCGCAATTATTTGAACTTGGTTTATAGGAACTTTTTTGATGAATCCGGTTTCGTATCTTTGAAGAGTAGATTTGTTGATGCCTGTTAAATCCGAAAGTTCCTGATAGGATAGACCAAGTTCCAATCGCCGAAGTTTAATTTTTTCAATTAGTTCTGTTAATTCTTTTTCGCTCATTGTAAAAACCTCTCTTTGCTGCTTAAACCAATAATAACATAAATGCAACGGAAAGTAAAACAAAAATATAAAAAACGTTGCATTTGTGCTTGACTTTTGAATTATGTGCTGTTATCATAACCTTGTAGCATAAATGCGACGAAGGGGAGCAAAGGAAGTGATATTAGATGAACTTAGCAAAGCTACGCGGTGCTCTAGCTGAAAAAGGCATAACGCAGAGGGAACTGGCTAAAAAACTTGGCCTGACGACCAAAAGTGTAAATGCAAAACTTAATGGACGCTGTAAAATTTCAGTAGATGAAGCTGCCTCAATGAGCAAAATACTAAAGTTGAAAGAACCTAGCACAATTTTTTTTGATTGATTTGTTGCATAAATGCAATAAAAGAAAAGGAGAATGAGTTCATGAAGTTTTCAGGAATTAAAGAATATGCACAATCCCGTGGACTTGCATATTCTACCGTTTCTGCAATGTGCCGAGATGGAACACTTCCGGCAGTTAAGATAGGACAGCGGCATAAAATTGAAGTCGAAGGCGCTGATCGTTATTTTAATGAACAAATCGAACTTCGACAAAAAAAGTTACAAAAATTAAAATGTCCAGTTATTATTTCTAAGCATACACGCCGTGATGGCGGCGGGTATTTAGATCAATTGAATTTGATGCGAAAGGAGGTGAAGTAGCTAATGCCAGAACAATTGCCCAAGGAAATATTTAATATGATATCCGATAGATCTACACAGATAAAAAGCTTAAACTCATACGCTAAAGCGATTCAGGCTGTTTCTGGTAAAATTCCAGCGCATATTTTAGAGGATTTCATTGAATCCCTAAGGTCTTTTAATAGCGGCATAGCATGTTTAGAACTCGAGTTGAGAAATAACGGTTATTCTTTTGATCAATTTGCGTACCTGACGGCTATAGTCGATGCTGCAGAGAGGGACAAAAGTCGTGTTGGGGGGGAGGAAACACCGTGAAAACACTAGGGATTTATATTTGGTACTTTTTTGCTGAGAGTGAAATTTTCCCTAAGATCCTGATAGCAGTATCACTGGTCATCTTTGGAATGTTTTTAGAAAGGGCGTGGTGAGATGTGGAAAGAGTTAAGTTATCAAATTGCGGTAATTGCTATCGGAACATGGTTTGGCGTATTTGCCGGATTATGGCTCTGGTGCAAGGTTGCTGGAATGAATTAAAAAAAGAGCCATCAGCACGGCAATGCTGACAGCTCAGGGTTAATACATAGGTCGTGAATAACCTGTATTGATTATATTATAGCATAAATAGAAGGAAGGAGCTATTTCAATGACAGTAAAAATTAACAGTCTTGAACTTGAAAATATTAAAAGAATTAAAGCAGTAAAATTAGTACCTTCAGCGAATGGCTTGACTATTCTCGGTGGTAAAAATGGTCAGGGTAAAACCAGCGTTCTGGATGCGATTGCCTGGACGCTTGGTGGGGAAAGATATAAACCTTCTGAACCGCAGCGACAAGGATCTGTTACTCCGCCAATTCTGCATATAGAGTTGTCTAATGGGCTTATAGTTGAGCGGAAGGGCATTAATGGCAGCTTAAAGGTCATCGATCCGCAGGGAAATAAAGGCGGCCAGCAGATTTTAAATGAGTTTGTAGCGCAACTTGCTTTAGATCTGCCAAAATTTTTGAATGCAAATAATAAAGAAAAGGCCAATGCTCTTTTGCAGATAATAGGGATTGGTGAAAAACTTTACCAGTTGGATGCTGAAGAACAAAGGATTTATAACAGGCGATATGAAGTTGGACGCATTGCTGACCAAAAGAAAAAGTATGCATCTGAGCTTGAAATGTATCCGGATGTTCCTAAAGAGCTCGTTTCAGCAGCTGATCTAATTAGGCAGCAGCAGGCGATACTTGCCAGGAACGGCGAAAACCAGCGCAAGCGGCAAATGTGCCAGCAGTATGAAGAAGAATTAGCTAAAGCGCAGATTGCTTTTGACGAAGCGAAGAACCGGCTTGAAGAAGCTGAGGCTGCAGTTTCGGTTGCCCGTAAGTCGGCCGCAGATTTACAGGATGAAAGTACGGCAGAATTGGAAGCGAATATCTCTGACATAGATCGCCTGAATATTAAAATCAGGGCCAATATGGACAGGGAAAAGGCTGAAATCGAAGCTGAAGAATATAGCCAGCAATATGATGAACTGACAAAATCGATCGAAGATATTAGAGAGCAGCGCTTAAAGTTGTTGGAAAATGCAGACCTGCCGCTACCTGAATTGTCTGTTGAAAATGGTGAGCTGGTTTATCGTGGGAATAAGTGGGATAACATGAGCGGCAGTGAGCAGCTTAAAGTAGCTACTGCTATTGTCCGCAAATTGAATCCGAACTGTGGTTTTGTGCTCATGGATAAGCTGGAGCAGATGGATCAGGATACTTTAAATGAATTTGGTAAATGGTTAGAACAGGAACAGCTGCAGGTAATCGCTACACGTGTCAGCAGTGGCAAAGAGTGTTCGGTCATTATCGAAGATGGTTATGTTAAAGAATATAACGGCCTTTCGGATGAAGGCGCAAAAACATGGAAGAAAGGTGAGTTTTGATGAAGTTTCAAATTACTAGAGGGCTGATTGTAAAGCCGCAAAAAGTTGTAGTTTATGGTCCTGAAGGTATTGGCAAAACTACTTTTGCCGCTGATTTTCCGGATCCGCTGTTTATCGATACCGAAGGCAGTACGAATGTCTACGATGTTGCCAGATTACCGGCGCCGACTTCTTGGACGATGTTGCTGGATGAGGTTAGAGAGGTTATCAAAAATCCAACCTGCTGTAAAACATTGGTTATTGATACGATTGACTGGGCAGAACAGCTTTGCGTGGGTCATGTATGTGCTAAAAATGGAAAAAATGGGATCGAGGATTTTGGTTATGGCAGTGGCTATATTTTTGTAAGGGAAGAATTTGGACGCTTTTTAAATCTGCTTTCTGATGTGATCGAAGTTGGGATCAATGTTGTTTTAACAGCACATATGCAGATGCGTAAGTTTGAATTGCCTAATGAAGGTGGAAGTTTTGATCGGTATGAGCTGAAGCTTGGCAAAAAGACTTCATCGCAGACTGCTCCGTTGGTCAAAGAGTGGGCTGATATGCTGCTGTTTGCCAACTATAAGACTATCGTGATCGCACAGGATAAGGACGGGAAGAAATGCAAGGCCGCCGGTGGTGAGCGGGTAATGTATACGACGCATCATCCTAACTGGGATGCAAAGAACAGACAGGATCTACCGGAAGAATTACCCTTTGATTTTAAAAGTATTCGTGGTTGTCTGGTTTATTCTAATACGGAAGCTTTGCAGCCTGTGTCGCAGCCAGTTGTAATGCAGTCGGAAACGGTTGTGGCGCCGGTTGCTAGTGCCACTGCAATTATAGATACGCCTTCGGGACTAATATCTGTAGATCCGGCGCTTATCCCTGTAACAGCATCAGATGATATAGTGACTGTACAAACGTCAAAAGTAATTCCAAGTTGTGTGCCAAAAGCATTGGCTGATTTAATGGCGCCGGAAGGGGTAACGCTTGCAGAAATTCAAAAGGTTGTTGCCCAGCGTGGCTATTATCCAGAGGGAACACCTTTTGAAAATTACGCAGAGGATTTTGTACAGGGCTGTTTGATCGGAGCCTGGCCCAATGTCTTTGCTTTGATCAAAGAGAACAGGGATATACCTTTTTAAGTTTAAGAAACTCAATGTAGTTTAAATAATATTTAACAGATAAAGGAGAATAAAACAATGGCATTTGAACAATTAGGACAAGCAGTACCCGTAGAAGAAAGAGAATTAGGATGGGACGATACTATTGAAAAGGAGAGCGCCGGTTTTATCATTCTGCCGGAAGGCGATTATGAATTTAAGGTATTAGAGTTTCAACGTGCCCGTCATGAAGGCAGCGAAAAGTTGCCGCCCTGTAATAAAGCTGTAATCACTTTGGTAGTTGAAACACCGGAAGGCGAAGCCCGTATCAGGCATAACTTGTTCTTACATTCTCGGACGGAAGGCATGATTTCGGCTTTCTTTATCGGTATTGGGCTGAAAAAACACGGTGAACCTTTGAAAATGGATTGGCCGCGGGTGGTTGGTCGAAAGGGCAGGGCTAAGATCGGTATCCGTATGCATGATGGTAAGCAGTATAACGAAATTAAACGCTTTTATGATCCTGAAAATACAGCGGCAACAGCACCTACTGCGGCAGCACCGCAGCAACAAAACTTATATCAAGGACAACCGCAGGCCGTTCCTGCATTTCGGCCCGGAGCTTTCTAATGCAGCTGCGTCCATATCAGGAAGAAGCTAAACAGGCTATTTTGGGCGAATGGAATAAAGGAATAAACCGCACTCTGTTGGTATTGCCGACCGGGTGCGGTAAAACTATAGTCTTTGCAAAGGTTACAGAGGAACAGGTTAAGCAGGGTGACCGGGTACTGATCTTGGCGCACCGTTTTGAACTGTTGCAGCAGGCCTATGACAAAATCGAGCAGGCTACAGGTTTAAAATCGGCTATGGAAAAAGCTGAATATACCTGTATGGGCAGTTGGTATCGTGTGGTAGTAGGTTCTGTCCAGACGTTGATGCGCGAGAAGCGGTTAAACGGATTTGCAAAGGATTTTTTCGATACGATCATCGTTGACGAAGCACATCATGTACTTTCAGATAGCTATCAGAAGGTGCTGGAACATTTTGACAGCGCTAAGGTGCTTGGTGTTACTGCAACGCCTGACAGAGGCGATATGCGGAATTTAGGGCAATGTTTTGAGAGCCTTGCTTATGAATATACGCTGCCTAAAGCTATTAAAGAAGGTTATTTGTCGCCAATCAAGGCTCAGACTATTCCTCTGAAATTAGATTTGACAGGTGTCGCTACTCAGGCTGGTGATTTTAAGACCAGCGATCTGGGAACGGCTCTCGATCCATATCTGAATCAGATCGCTGAGGAAATGGCTAAAATTTGTATGGATAGAAAGACTGTAGTTTTTTTACCACTTGTCAAGACCAGCCAAAAGTTTAGGGATATTTTGAATGGTATCGGTTTCAGCGCTGCCGAAGTAAATGGTAACAGCGAGGATCGCGCAAAGGTGCTGAGTGATTTTGAAACCGGTAAATATAACGTGCTTTGTAATTCAATGCTTTTGACAGAAGGGTGGGATTGCCCGGCTGTTGATTGCATTGTTGTATTAAGGCCAACGAAGGTCAGGAGTTTGTATTGTCAAATGGTGGGCCGTGGTACGAGGCTGGCACCGGGCAAAGAAGAACTTTTGCTGCTTGATTTTCTGTGGCATACAGAACGCCATGAACTGTGCCGACCGGCGCATTTGATTGCGACAAATGAAGATGTGGCCAGAGCTATGACTGAAACATTACAGGACGCAGCTTGTCCGTTAGATTTGGAAGCAGTGGAAAAGCAGGCTTCTGAAGATGTTGTTGCTCAGCGGGAAGAAGCTTTGGCGAAACAGTTGGCAGCAATGAAACAGCGTAAGCGTAAACTGGTGGATCCACTGCAGTTTGAAATGAGTATCCAAGCAGAGGATCTGTCAAGCTATGTACCAGCATTCGGTTGGGAAATGAGCCCGGCCAGTGAAAAGCAACTTAAAACATTAGAGAAGTTTGGTATAAATCCGGATAATATCGACAATGCCGGTAAAGCTGCGAAAATCCTTGATCGTTTGGATAAGCGCAGAAGTGAAGGACTTACAACACCGAAACAGATCCGTTTTTTAGAAGGTCGTGGGTTCCAGCACGTCGGGACCTGGTCTTTTGAACATGCCAAGAAATTAATAGACAGGATTGCTGCCGGTGGCTGGCGTATTCCGGCAGGCATTGATCCACGGATTTACAAGCCTGAATAAAGGAGAACATCATGGAGAATAAATTGGATTTACTGCCGCTGCTTGATTATATCGATCCAAGCATTCTTGATTATCAGGAATGGGTCAATGTTGGCATGGCGTTGAAAGCAGAAGGGTACAGCGTGAGCGTGTGGGATGATTGGAGCCGGCGGGATGCTGGAAGATACCACGCAAATGAATGCCGAAAAAAATGGGAGACGTTCAGAGGTGATACCAGCGCACCAGTAACGGGTGGTACGATCGTAGCAATGGCTAAGGATAACGGCTGGACGCCACAGCAGCGTGAAGATCATGAACTTTCATGGGATGATATCATCGGACAAAAAGAAGATATGGTTTTGGTTGATAAGAACTGGATCGAAGGCCAGGAAATAGCGGACCCGGAAAACTGGGATCCGGTAAAAGAACTGGTAACTTATCTGGAAACTTTATTCGACAGTACGGAAAATGTTGGCTATGTAACGGAATCATGGCAAAAAGACGGTAAATATCTACCGTCAAAAGGTTGTTCTGATAGAACAGCTGGGCAGCTCATTGAGCTACTTAATAAATGTAAGGGTGATATCGGCGGGGTGCTTGGCGATTACAACCCTGAGTGCGGCGCATGGATACGTTTTAATCCTCTTGATGGTAAAGGCGTGAAAAACGACAATGTGACAGAATTTCGGTATGCTCTGGTCGAATCGGACAAAATGGATATAGCCAAGCAGAATGAAATTATCCGGACACTGGAACTGCCGGTGGCCTGCCTGGTACATTCAGGGAAAAAGTCGCTGCATGCTATTGTTAGGATCGATGCAGCAGACTATGCGGAATATCGTAAACGTGTTGATTATCTTTACGCTGTTTGTAAGAAAAACGGCCTTGAAATCGATACCCAAAACCGTAATCCTTCGCGGCTCAGCAGAATGCCGGGTGTGATGCGTCAGGGACACAAGCAGTTTTTAGTTGATACCAACATCGGCAAAGCCAGCTTTGTAGAATGGCAGGAGTGGATTGAGGCGGTCAACGATGATCTTCCGGAACCGGAAAGCATTAGTGAGATTTGGGATAATTTACCGGAGCTGGCAAAACCGCTGATTGATAATGTATTGCGACAGGGGCATAAAATGCTCATTGCAGGGCCGTCTAAGGCAGGCAAAAGCTATGCTTTGATAGAGTTGTGCTGCGCGATTGCCGAGGGCCGTCAGTGGCTTAATTTTAGCTGTACAAAGGGTAAAGTTTTATATGTGAACCTTGAACTTGACAGGGCAAGTTGTTTGCATCGTTTTAAGGATGTTTATACGGCAATGGGGTGGGAGCCGAGCAATTTGTCTAATATCGATGTATGGAATTTGCGTGGCAAGTCGATTCCGATGGATAAGCTGGCGCCGAAGCTGATCAGGCGTGCCGCAAAGAAGAATTATATTGCTATCGTTATCGATCCGATTTATAAAATCATCACCGGTGACGAAAACAGTGCTGACCAGATGGCGCATTTCTGTAATCAGTTCGATAAGGTTTGTACGGAACTGGGCTGCGCTGTGATCTACTGCCACCATCATTCAAAGGGTGGCCAAGGCAGTAAAAAATCTATGGACAGAGCTTCAGGGTCAGGAGTATTTGCCCGTGATCCTGACGCACTGCTTGATTTGATAGAGCTGGAACCAACAGAAGAATTACTGAAGCAGGAAGAAAATAAAGCAATTTGCGCCGAGTGCTTGGCGTATTTAAAACGATATTACCCTGCCTATATACAGGATTTATCGCAGGATGACGAGTGCAGCAGCGCTGTACTGTTGGAATACTGCCATAAGATGCTTGGCAATAATACTAATATTGAGCTTGTGAAAACGGCGATTCCGGCGGCCAAACAGCGGGTGCGGCAACGTACAGCGTGGCGCATTGAAGGGACTCTACGTGAGTTTCCGAAGTTCCCGCCGATCAATCTTTGGTTTAATTATCCTGTGCATTACGTTGATGATATTGGAAGTCTAAAGGATATTGAACCTGACGGGCAGGGACCAGCCTGGCAGCGGAATTTCAAAAAGAAGAAGTCACCGGATGATTTGAAAAAAGAACGGATAGTAGCATTACAAAAAGCTTTTGAAGCAGAAAGTTTTGGTGGGACTCCGACAGTAAAAAGCCTGGCCAGTTATTTAGATGTGACGGAAAAAACGGTGAAGAATCATATTCGAGAAAGTGGAATGTTTGCAATAAGCAATAATGGAGAAGTCATTCGGAAAACGGAAAAAGTCGAATGATTTTCCTTTTCCGAATTGGAAAAAGTCGAGTGTTTTTCCACGACGCCGTTTTCTGACAATTTGGAAAAACTCGAACATTATCGAGATTTTCCTTAAGTGAATGTTCACTAATATTATATACGCGATATACGTGCGCGCGATGTATCTATATATGATTATTCATTGTAGGTTGTATTCCTATACAACAAAAGGATTTTCCGCCTTGGCTTGGCGGGAAAATTCCTTTCGGCTGTAGGAAGAGGTATACCGCGCGAAAGGAAAAAGGAGCGAATGAAAAATGAAAAATAGTAAATACTGGGAAACTGAAAAAGGAGAAGTTGTAAAATTCGGTAATAGCTTTATGCGTTGTTATGAGAAGGCTGGAAAATTACAATTTGGTTTTATGAAAACAGACGGAACTCTTATCGTAAAAAATACAATTGACCGAAAGGAATTGCTTGGAAGTAAAGAAGGCGCTGACTATTTGCTGGCTACGATTCAAGAATGGCGGGAAGCTTACGAAAGAGGAGCATATGATGATTGAGTTCTTTATTCAGATGAAACTGCCAACAGTTACGCATCAGCAGAAAAAGGTCCATGTTGTAAACGGTAAGCCACACTATTATGAACCTGACGCACTTAAAGATGCCAGGCAGAAGTTTAGTGCGCACCTGGCAGCTTATGTACCTGAAAAAAAGCTGACCGGTCCGATAAGGCTTTTGACTAAATGGTGCTATACAGCTATAGGGAAACATAAGAACGGCGAATATAAAATTACAAAGCCGGACACTGATAATATGATCAAGCTGCTTAAGGATGTAATGACTGGGCTCGGCTATTGGACAGACGATGCACAGGTAGCAAGTGAGATTACAGAAAAGTTTTGGTCAGAGCAGCCAGGGCTTTATGTACGAATTGAGCAATTGGAGTAAAGGAGCGTGATTAGAATGGCGCATAAGTGTAAGGGCTGCGTGTGGAGCCGTCAGGTAAGCGAGAATAAAGTTTACTGTCGCAGGGTAAATTGTGTAAAAGAAAATCAATTCCGGAGCGTGATCGGTATGTTAGGGCAGGTGCAGCATGGTCATCAGCTGAGTGAAGCTGAAAGTGCTGCGATAGACGTTGCTGCAGATGTTTTACGGGCAGAGGGGTGATTTTAATTGACAGAGCAGGAAATCAATAAATTTATCAAGCGTGCGGCAAAAGAAGCCGCATTAGAAGCTGTAAAATCAGCTTTGGCGGTCGTAAAGCCAGCTGGTAAAGGTAATTATTACAAACAGACTGAGGCAAGGCTGTACGCTTTCCCCACGCTGCAGAAAAATATTGAACGGTATCGACTGGATATTGAGGATTTGAAGCGGGAGAAAATTACAGCCAAGTCGAAAGACATTATCAGTTATGGTGGCGATGGTATACGCTTGACACCGGAGGAACGCCAGGAAGGAAAGATTTTGGCGGTAGAGTTAAAGTTGCATCGTGACCAGAAAGCTGTTGAAGAAATAAATCAAGCCTTAGAGACGGTTGCCGCTGACGAATATTATAAGATTATCGAAATGCGGTATTTTCTAAATTGTGATGACACATATGTTGCAGAAATGCTGCACTGTGCAGAACGGACAGTTCGGTATAATAGATCTAGGCTTATCAATAAGTTGTCGGTTTTCCTATACGGTGCATCTGTTTTAGAATAAGCTGTGGTATAATATAGGCAATAAATGGAAAGACGGGTTAATAATGACAACAGCTAGGGAATTTGTAAAAGAGATAAAGAAACTTTTTCCGGGAGCATTAATAGCATAATTTTAGGCATATAAAGTTGCCAAAATGTGTTGCCAAAAGATTGCCTTTTATTGTTGCCAAATAAGTGCTATAATTGTCGCAGGTAAAAGTGTAACCAAATATAGATAAAGCAAAAGCCGTTGGCGTAAGTGCCAGCGGCTTTTTATATTACTGGAGTATCGTCAAATGTCGTTTCAAAAAACAAAAAGAATTAGATTGAAAGGCAAGACATTGAGAGACCTAAATAACGCTATATTCGACCGTGACGGCGATAAATGTATTATTTGTGGAAGATGGGTGTCAAGGCAAGAAAAATTTCATCATGAACCAGCCGGAGCGTTGAAAAGCGATGAGACAGATAAAGGTGCAGTGTTGTACATGGACTGCCACCACAAAAGGCATCATACAGAAGAATGTAATGCTATCAAAGTCAAGGTTGAAGCGTATTTGTATTCTATTTGCAGATTACAGAAACTAATATCTTTAATATAATTCACAAATGTTTTTGTGATATAATATAACCATCTTGATGGGGATGGTGAGTTTGGTGGACGAAAAAGAACTATTAATGCGTATTCTTGAAATATTAACCAGACATTTTGATAACATTTCAGCAGTTGAAGCATCTGTAAAGAGCGCACAATGGAGTGTTTATGCTACATTATTTTCAGCACTGGTTGTTTTATGTGTTGGACTTTTAAATTTCAGAGCTTCATTAAAATTAATAGCAAGTCAAAATAAAAAAGCATATAAAGATATCATTACTAGTGAAAGAGTGAAAAAATACAATGCGTTTCGTAATGCAGGTATTGATGTAATTGAGGTGTTTTTAAATGGCATAAAAATAACCAGAGATATATTAGATAAGGAAGAGCAGAAAGAAGAATATAATAAAAATCTTGTCAAGTTAAATCGAAAGTTAATTGCCTTTGATTTAGAAGTTACTCAGGAAGAAAAAGAATATGTAGAAAAGGATCTTATACATTTAAAGCAGATATTTATGAGTTATGAACACAAAAAATCTTATGAACAGATGTTGTCTGCAACAAGGGAGTTAAGCAAAAAAATAAAATTTTTGCTAGACAATAGGTGGGCTAATATAGAAGAGGAAGCAAAACTATGATTTAGATTCATAAAACATTTAGAGCACTCACTAATGTGAGTGCTTTTTATTTGGTCATTCACAGGAGAACTTTCATAGGTTCTTCCTGTGGATAACTTTCTTTGAGGGTCTTTCGAGCCCCGAAAAAGGTTTAGATTTAAAAATATTTTTTCCTATTTCCTTCTCTTTGTAGTAGACAGGCGGTGAAAATAGAAGTGGTAAAAATGCTGAAACGTGGCTCTGCAAGAGAGCTTGCCGAATTATTGGGCATCAGCGAACGACGTGTAAATCAGTTGGTAAATGAGGAAGTTTTGCATCGTGAAATAGAAGGAGACTTCGTTTTGACAATGGCAATAGCTTCGTTCTATGAAAATAAATATTCTAGTAAAGATGAAGATGATTATTGGTCTGAAAAAGCATTGCATGAAGCTGCAAAACGTAAATTAGCTGAACTTGAATTGGCAAAGCGACAAAATCTGTCACATGATGCGGCAGATGTCGAAAGAGTTATGACAGATATGTTATCTAAATTACGGAGTCAGCTTTTGGGCATACCAGCCAAGATGGCTGCTAGACTGGAGAATCAGAGCAGAAGTGTTATTATGACGGAACTTTCTAAAGAAATTAAGTCAAGGTTAACTGAGCTTAGCGATTATAATCCGGAGATATTTAGTAATGAAGAAGACAGTTGATCTTTTCAAAAAAATAGTAAAACAGTCATTGATGCCGTTATCAGATCAAACTGTATCCGAATGGGCTGATAGCTATAGGATGATATCTGGCGAAGCTGCTGCAGAGCCTGGGCGGTGGCGAACAGATCGTGCTCCATATCAAAAAGCCATTATGGATGCTTTTACTGAACCGGGCATAACTAGGGTAGTTGCAAAGACCGCATCTCAGGTTGGAAAGTCCGATATCATGAACAATGTTATTGGGCGGTTCGCACATCTGGCGCCTGCACCGATAATGATGATCCAACCAACTATCGAAACATCACAGGACTATAGTAAATCACGTATAGCGCCGATGATCAGAGATACAAAAGTATTGAGAGATATTTTTAAAGACGTAAAAAGCCGTGACGCCGGCAATACTATCCTTTCTAAACAATTCCCTGGCGGCAGACTTATAATGGCGGGGGCTAACAGTCCTGCCGGTCTTGCCAGTAAGCCGATAAAAATATTACTGGCAGACGAAGTTGACCGCTTTCCAAAAAGCGCCGGCACAGAAGGTGACCCGGTCAGCTTGGCTGCAAAACGTATGACTACATTTTGGGATAGCGTAATGGGGCTATTCTCAACACCGACCAATGCTGGAGACAGTCGAATCGAAGATGAATATATAACAGGGACTCAGGAAGAGTGGCAGCATCAATGCCCAAAGTGCAAAGAGTGGCATTTAGTCACACATCGGGATATGCATACTGACTACGACTGTTCTGTTGATAAAAAGGGAACAAGGCAGATTATTGTTAAGTCAGTTATTTGGCGTTGCCCAGATTGCGGGTTTGGGTTTACAGAAACTGAAATGCGGCAGGCCGCACAAAAATATATTGCACAGAACGCTTCGGCTCTCACTAAGGGGGTACGGAGCTTTTTTGTTAACTGTTTTGCATCACCTTGGGTGAACTGGTCAGATGTAATGCAGGAATGGTTGGAAGCACAGGGCGATCCAGAGCGTGAAAAAGTAGTTGTTAATACTCGTTTTGGAGAAGCATATGAGCGCAAAGGAAATTTTGAAAGCCATGAGCAGTTTATGCGCAGGCGTGAAAACTATGGCGCCGAGCTGCCGGAAGGCGTACTGCTTTTAACAGCGGCCGTTGACGTACAAGACAACAGGCTCGAGTATGAGATTTGTGGCTGGGGAATGGCTGAAGAATGTTGGGGAATAAAAAAGGGTACTATTTTGGGCGTGCCGGATACACCTAAAGTGTGGGATATGCTGGACGAACAGCTGGATAAGGAATATCGCTTTGCGTCAGGTAAGGGTCTTTTGGTAGCCAGGACGTTTATAGATTCCGGCGGTCACTATACGAAAGAAGTTTATGCGTACTGTAAAAAACGATTTGCAAGGCAGCGTTTTGCTATAAAAGGTTCATCGACACCAGGAGTGCCGTTATTGCATAAGTACGTTAAGGTTAAAACCGTAAGGGGACATACGATACCGCTGGTAATGTTGGGCACAGATAGTGGCAAACAATATGTTATGGATCGGTTATCGATTGAAGAGCCTGGACCTAAATATTTTCATTTTCCGCTTGATAAGAGTGATAGCGTAACTGTACAGCTAACTCGCGGCTACGATGAATTTTATTTTAAAGGCCTCATATCTGAAACGAAAGAGCCTCGTCGGAAAAATGGAGTATTAGTATATCAGTGGGTAAATATAGCTAAAGATAAACGGAACGAGCCTTTGGATCTGCGGGTTTATAACCTCGCATGTATGTTAAGCGTAAATCCTGATTTCGAGGCTTTGGAAAAATTGATCAATAGCCCGAATGCAATCAAAGAACAATCGGTAAAGTCTAAACTGAAAAACAAGCCTAAAGGCGGCTACGGCTGCATTAGAAAAGGTGTGAGGGGGGAGTATTAGTGGCAAGTACGGTACTTAATGAACGGTTAAAGCAGTATTTATCTGCAGAACAGTCTATTTTGGTAGCAGGGCAAAGCTACAGAATTGGCAATAGAACGCTGACGAGAGCTGATTTATCAGAAATAAGAAAAGAAATAAATGATCTTATTGCTGCAGGAGCGACTACGGATGAGGCAATGTATCCAAGAGGGCATCGAACAAAGCAAGTTATTATGCGGGATTAGGAGGATAGATGATGGTGAAACGTAAAAAAGTAATACCGGCTAAGGCCAGGCATCCTACTGAGGGAAATGAAAATAATAAAAAAATAATAATATTGAACAGCGGCTATTCAGAAGGCGGCGCCAGTAGGACACGAAGTACTTTACGTGGCTATAATCCCTTGAAATCCAGTACTAAAGCAGATGTTGATGTAAATTTGGCAACTTTACGAAACCGCAGTGCAGATTTAGTATGTAACTCTCCGCTTGGTTCAAGTGCTATTAATACTTCGCGCAGCAATGTTATAGGCGCTGGTCTTAAGGTTTCTCCTAAAATAGATTATAGGCTGCTGGGATTGACTGCAGAGGAAGCTAAAGAGTGGCAGCGTCAGGCGTTTCGTGAATTTAACCTTTGGGCAAACAGCACAGCTTGTGATTTGTATCGAAAGAATAACTTTTTTGATATGCAGGATATTGCATATATGAGCTATCTTGTAGATGGTGACGGATGGGCAGCGATCAAGTATCGCAGGCCGGTGCCTGATAATCCGTATTGTTTGAGAGTACAGCTTTTTGAGGCCAGTAGGGTCTGTAACCCAAACAGCAGTGGTTCGTATGGTTCTCCATCTTATTACGATGTTGAAATGACTAATAATAAAAACGGGAATCGTATTATCAACGGTATTGAAATAGATTCAGATGGGGCTGTTGTGGCTTATTGGGTCGCAAACAGGGTACCTTTTGATTTAAGTGATCCTGCCGCAGTTTTAAAGTGGCAGCGAGTGGAAGCATTTGGCAAGTTAAGTGGTCGGCCAAATATTTTGCAGATATCGCATGAAGAACGACCAGAGCAGTACAGAGGCGTACCAATATTGGCGCCGGTGATCGAGGTATTGAAGCAGGTCAGCCGCTATACTAATGCGGAGCTTACGGCTGCCATCATTAAATCGTTTTATACTTTGTTTTTTACGACTAATAACAATATTGATGATATGAATGATGTTCTAAGTTCAACTTATGGTCAAGCGGAAGCCGTAACACCAGAAGACCTGGCTCATGTTGAAGTTGGTCCGGGAACGCTTAATCTGCTGCCTCCTGGTGTCGATGTAAAGTCGATGGACGCAAGCCGTACAATGTCAACTTTTGAACCATTTACAAATATGATGATCAGCCAGATCGGTGCAGCTATTGGCACACCGGCAGAGGTGTTACTTAGTCGTTTTCAATCTTCATACTCTGCGGCACGTGGGGCATTATTACAAGCTGCCAGTAATTTTAAAACCAGACGTACCTGGTTTGCACGTGATTTTTGTCAGCCTGTTTATGAAGCTTGGCTGGCAGAGGCGGTTGCTATCGGAAGAATTAGCGCTCCTGGATATGGTAGTGATCCAATCATAACTAAGGCATGGAGTAATGCTGATTGGTTTGGCCCTGTTATGGGGATGCTGGATCCGGTAAAAGAGGTAACTGGCGCGGCCTTACGCGTAAAATATGGTTTCTCTACCGGTGAACGTGAATCTGCGGAACTTACGGGCACTGACTACGATAGTAATATTGATCAAATCGCTATAGAGCAGCAGACGTGGCGAGCTAAAGGATTAGAACCGCCTAAGGCTGATAATACTGGTGGGAATGGAGGTGATAATGATGGAAAAATTTTGGCAGGTGAGGAATGATGTTAGTGGCGACGCTGAAATATTGATTTATGGACCAATCGCAGCAGAGCGATCATGGTTTGGTGATGAGGCAACGCCGCAGCAGTTTGCCCAGGATCTTAACGGGCTGGGTGGCAGAGATGTTACCGTACGCATTAACAGCGGCGGCGGTGATGTGTTTGCGGCACATGCTATTCACAATTTGCTCAAAAGCTATAAAGGGCGTGTCACGGCGGTGATTGACGGACTGGCTGCCAGCGCAGCAACGGTTGTAGCCGTGGCGGCAGATAAAATCATTATGCCGTCTAACTCGTTGATGATGATCCACGACCCGGCTATCGGCCTTAGCGGATACTATCCTGCGGCAGAACTGTCTAAGTTGGTAGAAGCGCTGGCTACGATCAAAACAAGCATTGTCGCTGCCTATCGCAAGCGTTGTAAGGTATCGGACGAAGAAATCGAAACGATGATGTCCAACGAAACATGGATGGGCGCCGCAGAATGTAAGGAAAAAGGTTTTGCTGACGAGATCATTGGAGAAGTTACTGCTGCGTTAAATGGCAATACTTTGGTGCTCAATTCAGTGTCTTATGATTTGAAGTGCTTTGCTAATAGTGAAGCGGTAAAAAATAAATTTAAACAAAGTGAGGTTAGAGATATGCCAAGTGGTAAATTAGAAAAGGTTCTTAATGCTTTAGGCTTGCAGGAACTGTTGGAAGATACACAGACAACAGCTAATGCTTGTGACCAGACTAAAGCAAATAATACGCTTCCGGCGATGGCGGTTGATACTGCTGAAGCGGTTGAGGCTGCAGTAGCTGCTGAGCGTCAACGTGTACTTGATTTAGAAGCACTTGATGATGGAAAAAATGCCGCGATTACTGCGATCATCAATGAGGCTAAGAAAAGTGGAAAAACTGTTGAGGAAGTAAAAAATTATGTAGAAGCAGTAAAAAATATTGCTCCAGTAGAGGCGGTAGCCAATGCTGCGCAAAATGTTGTAGCCGCTATGGTAGCCGACAGTAAAAGCTCCGGTGTTGATGGCGTTGCTGCTAATCCTGCGACCGATGAGGCTGCTGTAAGTGCAGTAGCAGATGCGAAAGCATTGGATAAGATGGCCAAGGTAATGAATAGTAAATTTGGAGGTGCGAAATAATGGAAATGATTTCCAACATGAACGGAACTCATTATGATGAGCTTATTGGTGGTACAGCAGTACCGGTACTTACTAAAAACGTAACGCTGAAAGGAGTTACGGCCAGCTATAAGCGAGGCACATTGTTAGCTTTAGTTGGCGGTAAATATGAGATTGTAGATAGCACAGCATCTGAAAGCGGAGCTGATAAAGCGTCTGTGATCCTTGCCAATGACATTGTTTTATCCGGGACCGACGTTGTTACTACAGTTTATATCAGCGGTCAATTTAATCGTGAAAAACTTATTGTGGCACAAACATCTGATAATGCCACTGCTCATGAAGAAGAACTGCGTGCGGTCAATATCTATTTGACCAGCGTGAAATAAGGAGGATGAAGATAATGCCTATTAATATTGATGATACCAGAACTTTGCTGCAGGCGATTGAGCGCACCAATCCGCCGACTACGACATTGATTGATACTTTTTTCCCCGCGGTTAAAACCTTTTTGACGAATACCGTGGATATGGAATACCGCAAAGGCGGTCGCAGAATGGCGCCGTTTGTTGTACCGGGCAGCAAGGGTGTAAATATGAGCCGTAACGGTTCGCAGATCAGGTCTTATAAAGCTCCGCTGATGCGCCCTAAACGGACTATCGAAGCGTCTGATATTGAGCGTCGTGGTTTTGGCGAAGATATCTACAGTACTCGTACCCCGGCAGAACGTGCGCAAGAATTGCGCGCTTATGACATGGCAGAATTGATTGATGCCTGCGTCCGTCGTCAGGAGTGGATGGCTGCACAGCTTTTGATCAACGGTGAATACGAATGCAAAGGCTATGCCGACGATGGTGAAACTGTTGTTGTTGATACGATTACATTTTCTGAATTTGACAATAAAACAACTCTGTCCGGATCGGACACATGGGATAATGCAAGCGCCAAAATTTATGATGTCATGGGTGACACATCTCAGAAGATTCGCCGCAACGCGGGTATGATCCCTACAGTGGCCCTGTGTTCACAGAATGTAGTATCCTACCTGCTCAATAACGAGCAGCTTTATAAATATTTGTTGGTGCCCAGCCGTGAAAATTTAGCACTGATGAGCATTCAGCCGAAGCTGGTAAGACCGGAATTGCTGCGAGTTGGTTACATTGAATCCCTTAATCTGGAAATCTACGCTTATGATGGCGTGTACGAGGGTGACGATGGTAACCTTGCCCAGTATATCCCTGATGATCATATGATTATTGGTGTGCCCGGTCGTGGTAAACGTCTCTTTGGCGCAGTAACGCAGCTTGAAGACGACAAACAATTTCGTACTTATGAAGGCGCATACATTCCTAAAGTTACCGGCAATACTGAAAGTGATACGACTACTCTGGCTATGTCCAGCCGCTGTGTAGTATGTCCGGAGTTTTTGGATGATTGGGCGACCTTGAAAGTTAAATAAGGAGGTTTGTAAATGCAACAAGTATTGATAAAGAAATTTACTTTGCTGCGCAATGGCGTCGAGTATAAGGCAGGAACGATCCTCGAACTGCCGGAAGTTGAAGCGAATGCGCTGGTAGCAGGTGCGCCGAAAGAATTTGAAAAAGTTTCGGTGGAAAGTACAGAAAAAGCAGAAAGAACATTGAAAGATTTTACCAACACCGAACTGAAAGCTTTATGCGAAGAAAGAGGCTTAGAAGTGCCTAAGGCAGCTAATAAAGCAAAGCTTTTAGAACTGCTGGAGGGTGCGGCCGATCAGCAAGATGAGACCGATGGTGATAGCCTACCTCCAGTCAATGCCGCAGCTACAGTAAAATGAAAACCTTTCGTGAGCAGATAGCCGCAGATAATACTGCGGCTTTTATTAACTCGTTAGAATTTGCCGATAAACATAACTTGAATGGTACCGAATGCAGCGCCATCTTGCAAGACATTTCTGTTGCAGAGGGGTTATCTACGGGGACTGGATCCAGCCAAACTTATCCTGGTATTTATGGCAGTCGGTTACAAGTAAATTGCTTGGCAGAAGCTTTGCCTGAGCTTCCTGTATATGGACAGCTTTTCGGCGTCAATGATAAGCAGTATCTGGTTGAGAGCTGTGCTGATGACATGGGAATTTTGACTATCCAATTGGTGGCGAATGACAGATGATATCTATTGATGCAAAGGAAATAGAAAAAGCCAAGAGTCTGCTTAAGAATTATCCTCAGCAAGTAATAGCGGCGGCAGCGAGTGCAATAAATCGTACGTCTGCAATGGTAAAGACTGAAGTATCTAAAACCATCAGAAAAAACTATCTGATATCAGCAAAAGATATAAAGTCTACTTTAAGTATTAAACGTGCTTCTCGGTTAAAGCTTACTGGAATGATCAGTTCTATAGGGCAAGCACCGTTGATCACTGCTTTTAGAGTACGGGCATATAAGAAAGGGCCAGTAAGGGTGCAAGTAATGAAAAAAAATAAACCCAAACCGGTTCCAGGTTTATTTATTGGTTCTTCATTGAAAGGCTATGTTGGAGCTATGCAGCGCAAAAATTTAAGTATGCGTTATCCTTTGCGCATACCTCATGGTCCCAGTGTTCCGCAGATGTTTTCAGCAGAACGCTCAATGAGTGTGATTGCCCCGTTTGCAGAAAAAACATTGAATCAAAGATTTTTACATGAAGTTTCATACCGTTATGGGAAATTTGGAGGACGTTAATGACACAGGTTGAATTAATGGAAAATTTGACGGGTTTTCTAAAAAATATTGTCCGAGAGTATGAATCGCAGCAATCTGATGGGACTTATTCTCCGATAAATGTTTATCCGGGATACCTGCCAGTGAAAACTAATGCCAAGGAAAGTGAATCATGTATTTATGTGCTGGTTCTTGAATGTGAAGATGGTGATGAGCAGAGTGCAGCAAAGGTTGAAATAGGATTTAGTATCATTGACGGTGATACTTCTGAGGGGTGGCGCAGCTTGTTTAATCTTATGGAACATGTACGTCAGGCATTGCTTAAAAAGCGTACTGTAGTAAATAAGCATCGGCTTATACTACCTATAAAGTCTAAAGTAGTAGAAGATCAACCCTTCCCCCAGTGGCAGGGATTAATGACGGTTAGTTATACATTGGGTAAACCAGTAGAGGAGGAAATAAACTATGGCTATTAACAAGAAAAATGTCCAAGCAGTAAAAGCTGAGCGTTTTATTTATGTTGGTCCGTCTTACAAAAACGGAAAGTTATTGAAATATCAGGTATTCATTGGCGGGTTACCAACTCATATTGATGATGTATTTGAAAAGTGTCCGCAAATTAAAAAACTGTTTGTAGCTATTTCAGAATTGCCAGAAGCTGAAAGGGCTATTGCAAAAGCGGGAACACCTATGAATAAATATTACCAAGCTGCTGTTTTGGCAGAAAAGGAGGAATAACATATGGCATATAAGCATGGCGTATATACATCTGAGGTGCCAACATCTATTGTTCCAGCAGTAAATTCTACTGCTGGGTTACCAGTTGTTTTTGGTACGGCTCCAATTCATTTGGCAAGTAACAGAGCAGAGGTTAATAAACCTATTTTGTGCTATACATATGCAGAAGCGGTAGCGGCTATGGGATATAGTGAAGATTGGGAGAAATACACTCTTTGCGAAACTATTTATAGCCAATATTCGCTTTATGCAGTTTCACCGACAGTTTTTGTTAATGTTTTAGATCCCAAAAAACATAAAGCGCCGGTCAGTGATAAAGAGGTTCAGTTCAACAGTGAAAAAACTGTGATTGTAAATGATCCAGTGTTACTTGAAACATTGAAAGTAAAAAAAGCATCTGCCGGACAACCACTGACGGAAGGCGTTGACTATGAAGCTGCTTTTGACAGTGATGGGAATTTAGTAATTACTGCATTAAGTGGCGGACAGCTTACAGACAGTGCTTTTTTGGACTATGAAAAAATTGATCCCTCAGCCGTGGATAAGGATGACATTATTGGTGGTATTGATATCAGTACGGGCGCATACACAGGTCTTGAGAATCTTTCAAAAGTATTTCCTCTGTATCGTTTAGTACCTGGTATGGTGCTTGCTCCTGGTTGGACACACGATCTAGAAGTGGCCGCTGTTATGACTGCCAAAGCAAGTACTATTAACGGTTTGTTTAAAGCTTCTGTTTTGGTAGATGTTCCGGCTGACACAGTAAGAAAATATACCGATGTTCCGGCTTGGAAAAATAATAACAATTATGTTGGAGTGGATCAAATAGTCTGCTGGCCTATGGTAAAACTTGGCGAAAAGAAATATCATCTTTCTACTGCGGTAATGGGTGCGATGGGCGTTTTGGATGCAAAAAATGATGATATTCCCTATGAAAGTCCTTCAAATAAAAATATACAAATGGATGGTTTATGTTTGTCTGATGGAACTGAAGTGGTTTTAGATCTGGAACAAGCTAATTATCTTAATGGGCAGGGTGTAGTTACTGCCCTGAACTTTATCGGTGGGTGGAAGTTGTGGGGGAATCGTACTGGTTGTTATCCTGCAAATACAGATGTAAAAGACAATTTTATTTGTTTACGGCGTATGTTCAATTGGCATGCACAGACCTTTATTCAAAGTTATTGGTCTAAAGTAGATAACCCGATGAACAAACGACTTATTGATCTTGTCGTGGATAGCGAAAATATTCGCATTAATGGATTTGTTTCAAGAGGGTTCTTGCTTGGTGGAAGAATTGAATATTTGAAAGAGGAGAATCCAACAACAGATCAGATGGATGGTATTGTAAGATTCCATACTTATTTTACGCCGCCGGTTCCGGCACGTGTCATTGAAAATACTATCGAGTTTGATACGTCTTATCTTGAGACGTTGTTTGGTTAATGAGGAGGATGAAAGATGAGTAATAATGTTGTTCCGGAAAAGCTAATTAACTTTAGAGCCTATAATGACGGAAATGATCTTCTTGGCGTAACTGATGTCCAACTACCGTCTTTGGATGCAATGACCGAAACAGTAAAGGGTGCTGGTATTGCCGGTGAGGTAGACAGCCCTGTTTTAGGGCACTTTGGAAGTATGGAAACTGTACTTAACTGGCGTACGATTTCTAAACCTGGAATGAACCTAGCATCTCAAAAGGGGGTTAGCTTAGACCTGCGCGGCGCGCAGCAGTTTTACGACCCTGAAAAAAGTGAGTACGTCGTAAAGGCTGTAAAATGCGTGATCCGCGGCGTGCCGAAAAAAACCGAACTCGGCAAATTAGACGTTGGAACGACTACCGGATCCAGCAACACCATTGAAACTAATTATATTAAAGTGATTATTGCTGGCGAAACCGTGCTGGAAGTTGATAAATATAATTATATTTCTAATATTGGCGGTACTGACTATCTTGCCGATGTCCGTGAGGCGTTGGGTCTGAATTAAAAATAAATAAAGGGGGCGGCCCGCAGAGTGGCGCCCCTTTTAAAATTTGGAGGTAAATGATGAAAGTAGATTATAAAAAACTTAAACAAGGATTGGGAGAACTAACGGGATATGATTTTGCGGCCGCAGAGCAGCAGGCAAGGATTCTTGGAGATGGTACCCCTGAAATTGTGTACTCTAAAACATTCCATGCTGTTATTGCGGCGAAGGTTTTAGGTGTCACAATTGATGATATTAAGGGTTTGCCAATTAGGGAATATGTTGCAGTGACTTCTAATGTATCAGTTTTTTTAGTAGGCACTTTGACCGATCAAGCCCTGCAGGAGTTATCCGGGAAATAGCAGTATGCTTATTTGAATATGGTAATGTTCATTTTTGGTTTAATCAACCAGTGAACGAATTAGAGAAATGGCTTGAAACAATAAGTGCCGTAAATAAAAAAAGAAAGCCCACTGCATGAATAATGCTGTGGGCTTTTAACGTAAATATTCTTTTTTTATTGGGGAACGCGAACAAACTTCGTCACAATCTTTTAATACTGCTATCACTTCTGGATCGTGAATGCCATCATATGTGTCAGGATCATAGAGGGGCTTGTAGACGCCATCATATTTAGCAGAAGAATCATATTGTAATGCTTTTTCTTCCCGTCTATTTTTTATCATTGCATGAAAGAACCCGACTATACACATCAATATAAAACCAATACAAAACAAAATTGCAAGAATAATCATAAAGCTCACCTCTTTATAGTTATTATACTATAAATTTTTAATGGAGGCAAAAAATGGCGAATATATTTACGACAGCATTTGTTATAAATGGAATGCTATCTAATAGTTTTACATCATCGACCAAGATGGCAAATTCGCAATTGACAGAATTACAACAGACTGTTAAAAGAATAGATCTTGCTCAAAAAAAATTAAATGCTGAGTTTACTAATGGAGCTATGAGCGTAGAGCAATATGAAAGAAAAATGGGTAGATATCAAGATACGCTTAATAAAACTCAGCAACAACAGAAGTTGTTACAGGATAGATTGAATAAAAAAAATATTGCAAATTCTCAGTTTGTAGAGAGACGCCAAAGTTTCTTAACTACCGCAGCTGCTATTGGCACTATTGCTCAGCCGTTCATCTCTGCAGCTCAGACTGCAATGAAATTTGAATTTGCTATGTCGAAAGTTGGTGCTATTGCAAATGCTACAGGGCCTGAATTATCTTTGTTGACGCAAACAGCAAGGTCATTGGGCGAACAAACAAAGTTTACTGCGACGCAATCCGCTGAAGCAATGAGTTATCTGGGGATGGCCGGTTGGAAGACAAATGAGATTGTTGCAGGTATGCCAGGATTATTAAATTTAGCTGCTGCCGGCAATACTGATTTAGCACGTACTGCAGATATTGTTTCTGATAATCTGACTGCTTTTGGTTTAAGTGCTGATAAAGCGCAACATATGGCTGATGTTTATGCTGTTACTATAACATCCACAAATACTAATGTGGAAATGTTGGGAGAAACGATGAAATATGCTGCTCCTGTAGCACACGCATTTGGGGCATCGATGGAGGAGACAGCCGCTTTAGCAGGTATTATGGCTAATAGTGGCATTAAAGCGAGTAATGCAGGTACAGCGCTGAGAGCTGGTTTAATTAGATTGGCCGGACCGCCTAAAATGGCAAGTAAAGCGCTAGAGCAGCTGGGGCTGTCAATGGAAGATTTGACAAATGAACAAAAAGAAGCTGCAATGGCTTTAAAAACTTTGGGTATTGAAACTGGCAATGCAGAAGGACCTCAAAAGATGGCTATCATAGTAGGCCAATTGCAAGAACGAATGAAAGGATTAAGTAAAGAAGAACAGCTGGCTATGTCGAAAGCTATTTTCGGGCAGCAGGCAGCAGCGGGGTGGCTGGCAGTACTACAGGCAGGACCTAAAGTGCTTGGTGATTTGACAAATTCTTTAGTTAACAGTGATGGTGCGTCTGAAAAAATGGCAAAGCAGATGAATGCTAATGCAGAAGGTGCAATTATACGTCTTTCTTCGGCATTTGAGTCGTTGCAAATATCATTAGCAAATGGATTTTTACCTGTCATAGCTAATGTAGGTGATTCTTTAGCTGTATGGACGGGGAAGTTATCGGCTTTAGCTACAGCACACCCAATAGTAGCACAGGGGATCATATACACTATTGGAACTTTTGGGTTATTATGGCTTACATTTAAAACGGGTAGAGCTATTATCTCCGGCTATAATGCGTTTATGGCTACCTGTGCTTTATGGCAGACGACTTTGGGAAATTGTACGGCAGTATTAAGATCAAAAACAATGCTTCTTGCCGGCACACAAAGGACTGTGGCTTTGGCAACGAAGCTGTGGAGTGGTGGAATGATGTTGGTAAATGCGGCTATGGCAGCTTGCCCTATTGGTTGGTTATTGATTGGAATCAGTTTATTAGTCGTTGCCGGAACTATTTTATACAGGCATTGGGATACAGTCAAACAGTTCTTTACAACTTTGTGGGACAGTCCAATAGCTAGAATAGCCTTTTTTGTCACTGGGCCTGTAGGTTGGATCATTGGCGCGGTTACTGCAATAATTGCTAACTGGGATACATTAGCGGCATATTGGGATTATTTTTGGGATAATCCATCTGCTGCAATATTTAGATTCACAAGTTATATTCAGGAACAATTTACAAGTGCTGAAACCTGGCTTCGCGAAAAATGGCAATCTATTAGTAATTTTTTATCTACACCTATTTTTGGCAAAGTTAATATTACGGCATCCGGTAATGGTGCAGAGGTTGCAGAAAATGCGTATGGCGGTATTTATGGCAGGGGGACATTTCTTACTACTTTTGCGGAAAACTCTGGTGAAAGTGCGATACCTCATACTCCTAATAAACGTAATATAGGCTTGCTGGCCAAAACTAATGAAATCATGGGTAATCCATTGGGTACCAGTGGCAGTATAAATGCGACTTTTGCTCCTCAGATTACCGTACAAGGGAATACCGATACTGCTGAAATTTCAACTTTGTTAGATCAAAAAATGCGTGAATTTAAAGCAATGTTGGCAGAAGTGCAGAATCAGAACAGGAGGCTTTCGTATGGCTAAAACCTATTACACAATTCAGGGCGATATGTGGGATGGTATAGCAAAAAAGTTATATGACGATGAAAGTGGCGTAAACGCGCTGCTGGAAGCAAACCAGCAATATGCTGACATAGTTGTTTTTCCAGCAGGTATTATTTTGGATGTGCCGGATTATGAAAAGCCTACTCCGACCAACTTGCTGCCGCCGTGGAGGCGTTAAATGGAAGCACGTAGAATATTGACGATCATAAAATATAATAATAAAGATATTTCAGCTGATATCAGTAAATATCTAAAAAGCATCAGCTATACCGATAATCTATCGGGAGAAGCCGATGATTTGCAGATAACACTGGAAGACAAGGCGGGGCTTTGGCAATCGACATGGATGCCGGAAAAAGGAGCACTTCTAGATGTAATGCTGCAGCAAAAATATTGGCAAACTTTGTCGGCGTTACCACAAAGTTTGCGTTTGGGATTGTTTGAAATCGATGAAATAACAAGCAGCGGCTATCCGTCAGAAGTACAAATAAAAGCAGTTTCCGTGCCTGATAATAATACTCTTAGAGGTACTGAACGTAGCCGGAGTTGGGAAAAGGCAAAGCTGCAGGTAATCGCTAATGATATAGCTTCAGCTGCAGGAATGTCATTGTTTTGGGACACAGAAGAAAATCCGGTGCTGGATAGGGCAGAACAGACAGAACAGTCTGATCTGTCTTTTTTATATGCAATTTGTAAGGATAAAGGCCTGGCATTGAAAATAAGTGATAAAAAAATCATTATTTTTGATGAAGCAAAATATGAAGCGGAAAAAGCAAAGATAACAATAGTAAAACCAGGTACCGTTTATAAAAAAGAGTCTGGAATGAAATATTTGTTTGTTGGTACTGGCTACAGTTTGCGTACTAAAATTAGAGATATTTATGCTGCCTGCAGAGTTAGTTATCAGCAGGGCAGTTCAAAATCTAATATTGAGGCAACTTATACTGCTGCTGGTAAAAAGGGAAAAACATTGCAAGTAAATGAACAAGTTGAAAGTGTTGCGGAAGCATTAAATTTAGCAAAAAAACGGTTGCGCGAAAAAAATAAAGACGAAGTTACTGGATCTTTAAATATGTTGGGAAACTTTGTCTTATTATCTGGGGTTACAGTTAATTTATTAGGATTTGGAGCTTTTGATGATAAGTACTTGATAACCAGAGCATCACATGATATTGGCAGCGGTTATACGACAAATATCGATGTAAGAAGGTGTTTAAATGGATACTAATTTTATAAAAAACATAATTCGTATCGGGAGGGTATCTTCTATTGACGTCAATACAAATACTGCAAGAGTAGCTTTTTCTGATAAAGACGATTTGGTATCTGGTAATTTAATGATTGTAAATCGTGGAAGCATGGTCGACAAGGATTACTGGATACCTGATATTGATGAACAAGTTCTGTGCTTAATGCTGCCAAATAAAAGTGGGCAGGGATTAAATGAGGGTTTTATTATTGGTTCATTTTTTTCAAAAGAAGATGAACCACAGGAGAGAAGTGCTGATGTAAGGGCGATTAAATTTGGTGATGGTACTGTTATAAAGCATGATCGTAAATCAGGAAGTTTAACTGTAAATGCTATAGGTGATATTAGTATTATTGCTGCGGGAACGTTGACCATTCGCGGTGCTGCGGTGAATATAAATTAGGTTAAATATTAGAAAAAATTATGTTATAATAACCCCATAAAATGATATTTTGTGAGGTGTTAAAATGGAATTTGGCAAATATGGTCATTGCGCTATTATGGCTTTTGAACTGGTGAAAAATGAGGGAATACCTGCAAGAGAAGCGTGGCAAATTGCAGCTGAAAAGATATTTGAAGGGAAGCCGAGCAGTATTGCGAAAGGATGTCCTAAAAATGCTTTTTTGAGTTTAATGGGGCAAAATAACAGAAGAAGTAAAAATGGAACCTATGCTATGGAGGCATTAGATATCATAGATAAACTAGGAAAAGACGATATTGATAATATTTCACCAAATAAATTTTGGCGCGACTATATGGGCAAAGAAATAAGTCATAATCATCAGATCGATGTTGTTTTTGCACTTAGAAGCAAAGGGTATGTATAATAAAAAGGCACTCCTCAAGGAGTGCCTTTTTATATGGAAAATTTAATGTTTATGGTATGTTCCAGTTCTTCTATCCCAGTGTCCACCGTTAGAATCTGTTCTACCTGGATGAGCAAATGCTGTAGCTGCTAAAGCTAATGTAAAAACTAAAACTAAAAATAGAGCAGTTAATTTTTTCATAAATAACACTTCTTTCTTATTTGATTTTTACTTCGCAGTTGAAGAATTTTAAACATTGACCATCAGATACCTGGATGTAACGGTCTCCTGTGAATAAATCATTGGAAATAATGGAACTCATATTGTGGCTGCTATCTCTGGAGACTTCGATATAGCTATCCCCACCGTTAGAAGTGACTTTGTATTCGCCAGCAGGGAAATCAATACCTACTTTGTACATACAGGAAGGTAACATACCATTTTTTAATTCTACTTTGGGTGCATCTTTGGCCGCATAGATAGTACCACGTTGTACTTTTAGATATTGACCGTCTTGAACTGTAATAACACTTCTGTTTTTAAAGACATCATTTGCTATGATACTGCTGAAATTACCAGTTGAATCGCTGGCCAGTTCAATATAACTGTCGCCATTTGAGATAACAACGTACTCTCCGGCAGGCAAGTCTTTACCAATTTTATATTGGCCTGCTGAATAAGTTTTTACTTTAGGTGCGTCTTGCGTGGCTTTAGTCGTAGCTGAGGAAGAAGTTGATTTTGTAGAGTTATCTCCTGCACAACTTCCAATTAAAACCAGTAAAACGATAAGACTTGCTCCCCATTTAAGGATTTTTTTTCAACATAAAAACATCTCCAATTCTTTATCATTTTTATCATTATAACATATTTTTCAAAAACTTCACAAATATTATATAGAATAAGTGATGGTTATGAAATAATAAAACACTTGATTTAGGGCTAGTAAAAGCGTGTATATATTGCAATCGAGAGTAAATGGTAGATAATCGCTAACTAAAGCGTCCTTATTTTAAGGGCGCTTTTTCTATATACAAAAATACTTAAAGGAGGTGGGTAAATTGCAGGCGACAAGATTAGGCGATACTGATACAGGACATGATGCTTGTCCAGGGACTGTGCTTGTGAGTGCAAGTACAAATGTAATAATTAACGGTAAAGGTGCAGGACGTGTCGGAGATAGTTATGCTCCGCATGGATGTATCGTGCATCCAGCACATACAGCGCATATCGCCAGCGGCAGCAGCACAGTTCTTATTAATGGACTGCAGGCAGCAAGGGTAGGTGATCCGATAGACTGTGGAGGCAGTGTCGCTTCTGGAAGTCCGGATGTAATCATAGGAGGTTAATATGCAAGTTGGATCTATGGGAGATATCCCTTTTGTTGTGACATATGGTAAAATTCGTACTTTTAGTGATTACGGCCGCAGTGGTTCCGGCCGCTGGGCAAAGCACGATTTGATTGGTCGTAAACCTGTAATGGAGTTTTTAGGACCCGACGTTGAAAAAGTTAGCATGAAGATCCAGCTGCGCACTGATCACGGCATAAATCCTGAAAGCGAGCTGGGGCGGCTGAGGAAAATGAGGGACACAGGCGCAGTTTTTCCGTTTATTTTAGGTGGTGCGCCGGTATCTGATAATTATTGGTTGCTGGAGGATATAGGGGAAAACGTAAGCTATTGGCGGGCAGGCGGTAAAATACTTTCCGTTAGCGTCGATATTACATTGACTGAATATTCTACAGAGGAGGTGCGCTGATGGATTTTGAACTTACTGCGGGAGAAAGAGTTGACGTAGATTTTGCCCCAAAAAATGTGCAAATGGAAATTTTACAAAATTGCAGTACAATACTTAGCACGTCTAAGTTTAGCGTACCATTAGACCGTGACTTTGGCGTTGACGCAAACTATGTAGATGCGCCGCTGCTATCGGCTAAAGCGAAAGCAGAAAGTGAAATATTTGCTGCATTAAAAAAATATGAGCCGCGAGTTACGGTAAAACAAATTACATGGCGCTCTAATGTGGAGGGCGTTTTAAGAGCGAAAGTGAAGGTGGTCATAAATGAAACTTAGTGATCTGCCGGACATTGAATTTGTTAGTGCAGACGAACAAGAAATATTATCGGATATCATAAAGCTTTATACGGAAATAACCGGAAGGACCCTTGCACAAGGTGATCCTGTCCGGTTATTTTTATGCGTGATTGCGGCCATTATCCTGATGCTGTGCAATAAGATCAACTACACCGGCAAACAAAATTTATTGCGATATTCGGCAGGTGCTAACCTGGATCACTTGGGCATACTTGTCGGGGCAGAACGTATTGGCGCCAAGGCCTCTGTCACGACAATTAAAATAACCCTGTCGGAGGTGCGGTCCGTTGCGACAAACATTCCAGCAGGTACGCGGGCGACAGCTGGAGATAATGTGTTTTTTGCTATTGATCAGGATGCAACGGTCATAGCTGGACAGTTGGACGTCTCTGTAGCGGCTACCTGTACTGTGGCTGGTGTTCTCGGTAATGGCTATCTGCCGGGAGAAATCAATAAGATTGTTGATCCAATTCCGTACGTCGCTGGAATGGTCAATACCACAACGTCGGAGGGAGGTTCAGATGTCGAGAGTGACGATTCTTTGCGTGAGGCTATTCGCGAGGCTCCGGAGGGATTTTCGGTAGCTGGACCAGTGGGCGAATACATTAAAATTGCCAAACGAGCTTCGTCTTTGATTGTTGATGTATCGGTAATATCACCGGAGCCGGGGCAAGTACTGATAACACCGCTACTTGTAGGCGGCGGAATACCGGGAAAAGAAATGCTGGATATCGTAGAGGCAGCGTGCAGTGATAGATCTGTAAGGCCGCTCACTGACCATGTGCGTGTGGCTGCTCCGGAGGTTGTCAATTATGATCTTACACTCACGTATTACCTTGACCGGGCAAATGAAGCTAAATCTGTTGCCGTTCAAAGCGCGGTAGCGAAAGCGGTGGAGGATTATATCGATTGGCAAAAATCTAAGCTTGGCCGTGATATCAATCCGGACGAGTTGATCTGTCTTATTAAAAATGCTGGCGCCAAGCGAGCGGTTATATCTTCGCCTACTTTTCGGATCGTTGCTGATAACCATGTAGCGATAGCTGAAAATGTTAATGTTACATTTGGGGGGCTAGAAAATGAATGATCTGCAAAATCTGAATTTAATCGAGTTGCTACCCACTAGCATTGCAAGCGACGAAACGATAAGAAATATCTGTAATGCCATTGCAGAAAAATTACAAACGATTAATGAAAAAGCTGAATTAGTTTTGTTGCTGCCACGATTGGATCAGTTGCCGGAAACATTGGTGGATGAACTAGCTTGGCAATATCATGTTGATTTTTATGATTATGCGGCAGATATCAATAAAAAAAGGGCATTAGTGCGCAAGGCCATTGACTGGCATCGGAGAAAAGGCACTCCTGCTGCAGTAGAGGAAGTATGTACAGCTGTTTTTAAATCAGCAAAAGTTTATGAGAATTGGGAATATGGTGGGAAACCATATCATTTTCAGGTAAGAATGATTTCAGAAGGCATTCCAGATAAATCTGTTTTGGACAATTTGTATAGGGCAATTAAAGAAAGTAAGAATGTTAGGAGTTGGCTTGACGCTTTAAGTTTTGACCGTCAAATAGCTGGCTCCTTATTTGTTGGAGGGGTCTATTCTTCAATGAGAAAAGTGGAGATTTTCCCATCACAGATAAAACCACAGATTTTAAATATCAATAATTATTTTGGAGCTGCAATTTATGTACACAAAGGAGTTGAAGTAACATGCCAAACTGGGCAAATTTAATGTTGACTAAACAAGGAAAGGTATTACAGGCAAAAGCTATTGCTGGTAGTACATTAACGATCACTAAGATGAAATTGGGTTCTGGTATTATTCCAGATGGAGTATCGCCAGAAGATCTTACTGATTTGATTCAACCCAAACAAGCTTTAGGATTAACGGCAATCAGTGTTAATGGTGGATTAGCTAAAATTCAGAGTATTGTTACTAATGCTGAACTTTCAGAAGGATATTATATTCGTGAATGTGGTGTATTTGCAAATGATCCTGATGTTGGGGAAATAATGTATGCGATAATGACAGATACATCTCCTGATTTTCTGCCTTCCGCATCAAGCTCTGTTGTGATTTCAGAAGAATTTAGTATTAATGTAGTAACGGAAAACATGGCGAATATAACAGCGATTATTGATCCTGAAGGTATAGTAACAGTGGCTAATGCAAGAAAAATTGCAGAGGATAAAGTTACTGAGCATAATGAAGATACAGAGGCTCATCCAAATGACTTTAATTTAAAAGGCATTACTATTGGCAAAGGTAATGTTATTGCAACTAAAAAGGGAGATTTACTAACTCTTTTGGCAGGGAAAGGAATTAATTTACTTAGTGATATTAAAAATAAGATAATCACGATCGTTGGAAAAAGTAAGAATGCATGGAATCCGAATGAGAAAATTATAGCTGGAGATATAAGATATACCGAAGACGGTAACGGTCCAAGCTGGGCTTATTTGTTATGTAAAACTGCAGGAAATACAGGTACCGTTGAACCGACTTTAGAAGCTAATGCTATTGTAGGACAGGAGATAAATGACGGCAGTGTTGTATGGACGGTACAAAATATTAGGCCTACTGCTTTAGATTCATATCCTGTAGGCAGTATATATATGTCTGTAAATTCGACATCGCCTGCAGATCTTTTTGGCGGTACGTGGGAGGCAATGCCGGCAGGACGTGTTTTGCTGGCACAGGGTACATCAGAATGGGGCGTAGAATACCAAGCTGGCAGTACCGGTGGCGAACACGAACATCAGTTATCTGTAGTAGAACTGCCAAAATTTACTCCTACTGGAAGTATGACAAATGTGCCTTTAACAGGAACGTTCACGATAAATAACTCTAATACAGGCGGCTTTGAGATAAGTACCAGCGGAATAATTTCAAGGATTGGTATGCAAAGTAGACCAATCGCTGGTGGAGGTAGTAATTGGTATGAATTGGCTAATGGATTCGCTATCGATGCGACGCATGCGCATAAATTAACCTTTGAATCCATCGGCAGCGACAGCGCTCATAATATTATGCAGCCGTACCTGTCTGTTTTTATGTGGAAGCGCACGGCATGAGGAGGAAGTCACAAATGCAAGATTTAATTATTTATAACGAAAATCAGGTCATTATACAAGCTAATAGCAGAACATATCAAGAAACAAAAGAAAATTTTCTTGCTGACTATGAGGAAAAAGTCAATTATCAAACTATTGATTATAATCGAACAACGCAAACTTGCTGGTTAAACGGTGAAGCATTTCAAGCGTATCCAAACACAGTATGTGAGGATATTTTGAATAGCATTGATACACTTTTGGAAAAGCAGGCGAAGCGTGAATATATAGTGCCTACCATTGATGAACTTAAAGCTATCAAGCTGTCAGAGGTAGACGCTTGGACTGAAAGGAAAATCACAGGCGGTTTTATATCTGAATGCACTGGTGAGATAGTAAGATATGATAGCGATAAGGACACGCAGCTTACAGTGTCTAGTGATCTTAATACAATCAATTCAGCTCTAGATAAGTTTTCAGAACATTATCCAGAAGGTTATCCAATGCGTGGCTATCCAGAAGGTAGATTAGATAAAAGCGTATATTATTTAAGCGTAGAACAATTGATTAAGTGGAACGTAGATTTAGGTTTACACAGAGGGAAATGTAAGCAGCAAGGTTGGGAAAAACAGGCAGAGATAAAAGCAGCAAAAAGTAAAGAGGAATTGGATATAATCTATATTGAGTAAATTAGCAGGAAATAATAAAAAGATGTCGAATTTTGCTAATAAAGAATAAAATAGAAAAGGTGAATATCATAGATACTATAAAATTATCTTTAATTGTTCCTGTTTATGGTGTTGAAAAATATATTCATAAATTTTTAATATCACTGAGTAAAAATTTAATAGATGGCGTTGAAGCTATCCTTGTAGACGATGGTAGTAGAGATAATTGTGGCGCTATAATAGATGACTATCAGGCGAAGTATCCTAAGTTTGTAAAAGTCATACACAAAGAAAATGGCGGTGTAAGTACGGCTAGGAATGCAGGGGTGGCTATCGCAAAAGGTGAATATATTATTTTTACTGACCCGGATGACTATTTAGCGGATTCTTATGTTAAAGATATTTTGGCAGCAATAGAGGAATATAATTATCCTGATATGGTGTTTTTTGATTATATGACTGGCCATGCTGGAAATTTTAAGCTAAAAACAGTGTCATTTACTGAAGGTAATATTGACAAAGAAACATTTTTGGAAGAATTTGGTAATAATAAAATAGAATCTCAATTATGGTCTAAAGCGATACGTAAAGCCTTTTTTCATAGATATTCTTTTGAAAAAAGTGTTGGTTGTGGTGAGGATTATTTGTTACTTACTGATTTAATTTTAGACCTTAACTCTATAGTGTACATAAAAAAACCTTTATATTATTATGTGTTACGGCAAGATTCTTTAACTGGTAGTGCAAGTCCATCTGAAAAAATAAAAATGCTTGATATGTTTGTAGAACGATATAAAAGGTATAAAAAACTTGTAGATAATATAAGTATTGCTTCTGCTGCAAATTATGCTTATGGTATTTTAAGAAATGCGTCAATTGATGACTATAATAATGATGATATCGTTTATTGTGAAAAGTTTATAAAAAGTAATATTTGGGACATAATAACAGATAAAGGAAAGGATTTCAGTATTCAAAATAAAAAGCATTGCTTGTTCGTTTATTTAGGTATTGCAAAATATTATAATACATGGAAACGTAAATTTAAGAAATGAGCTCTATATTTAAAAGCGCACTTTTAAAAGTGCGCTTTTTTTATGAAATTTATAGCAGGAGGCAAAAATGAACTGGGAATCTTTTAAATTTGCGGCTATCGGAGCTGCTCAAACTTTAGCACAAGGTTGGTCATATAAAGCCTTAATAGCGGCAATGTTGGCTATGATTTTGCATAAGCACGCTATATTGTTTTATAGCTTTGCTTTTTTAGTATTTATTGATTGTTTTACAAAATGGGTATCGATATCCTATCTGCATCTAAAAGATAGTGGTATTGAAAATCCGACTATTCTAGAATCTATTAAAGGAATAAAAAAAGCCAGAGCTGCCAAAAAGATAAAAAGTGAAGTTATGAAACACCGTTTCCTTGGGAAAATCGGTGTTTATTTAATTTGTGCGTTGTCTGCAGCTGTCGTTGATGTAGTTATGAGAGTTTTAGATAAACCTACTTGGGCAGTTATGACGGTTATTGGATATCTTGTTGTAACTGAGCTGCTTAGTATTATTGAAAACTTAAATGATGCTGGCGTGGAAGCTATGAGTGGATTGATTGTTTTTGTTAAAAAGAAACTATGATTTCTAATTTTTTTATGGAGTGTGATTAATATGGCTTTGTATGTAAGTAAACATTGGAGCGTAACGGAGTGGGATTGTCTGCAACGTAGCAGGAATGAGTATGCATGGGACGAAAATGGTCGACTATGTACAAATGATGAAAAGACTGCTAACTTATTTCGGTTGCTTGATATGCTGAGGGATTGGAATTCTAATTGGGTTATTAATACTACTAATGCTGGTTATAAAAGTGGCTTTAGAACGATAGAAGTGAACTTAGCTGTTGGTGGAGAGCCTAACAGCTATCACACCCGTGGCTGTGCGGCCGACATCCATATATCCGGGCAGGACGATACGGATACTGCTTTGGCAGATACCGTTGTTGCTGCAGCTAAAGCATGGGGCATTGAAGATCAGCTGGGGATTGGTTATTATGGTGATTGGATTCATGTGGATACCAGGGGGTATACTTCAAGGTGGTAATAAACACCTTTAAAATTTTAGTTAAATTAAAGGTGTTGAGATGATAGCTTTATGCGGTAAATATGTTCCCGGCATTAATGTCGGGAACATATTATGTGGGCTGTAATTTAGGTTGCAAGCTGTTTCGAGTAGTTGCAAGTAGTTTCAAGTAAAGCTTTCATACGATTCTCGTGTGATTTAAGTTGCTGAAAAACGTATATTGAAATCAAAACCAACGAGAAACGGCATAGCAACGTCGTTTTTAACATGCTGGCAATTTACTGTTTCTCGTTTTTCTCGTGCCAAATTATCAGGAATGAAATATAAAATATATGATTTTTAATTGTTTTTGTTGAATAAAACGTACATAATGTGTTATACTTTGGGTACAGAAAGAAGAGACTTGTGGCAAAGTGATCATGGGTCTTATTTTTGTATCTTTATTGCTTTTTGCTAAATTTACAGCACGTTTTGAAAAAGATAGGGGGAGATGATAATATGTATAATGTAAAAGATATTGCGAAATACATTATTTCATATTCATATGAGCAAAATAAGCCTGTCAGCAATTTAAAATTGCAAAAACTGTTGTATTTTGTGCAGGGCGAAAGTTATAAAATGACAGGTGAGCCAATGTTTGAAGCTGATATGGAAGCTTGGCAATTTGGACCAGTAGTTCCTTGGGTTTATTATGAGTATTCAAATTATGCCGCAATGCCAATATTAGAAAATTATGACATAAACATTGAAGAAGAAACAAGAGTTATTATTGAAACTGTAATAAAACGACATGAAAATAATTCTGTTTGGTCGTTAGTAAGAATGACGCATGAGAATGGATCACCTTGGGAAAAAACGTATGTTGATTACGAAAAGAGAGTAATCGACAAACAATTGATAAGGGAAGCTTTTGCTAATGACGTCAACTGATGGCCAATTTAAAAATGGACAGATTCAAAAAATAATAAAATCTATAGCAGTGCCGCAATTAGATGACAGCGTTTTAAAAGAACAAATTGCAGCTTTCAATGAAATATATGTAGACGAATTTAGGCATAGTTATACTCAAATACTTATTACTATTCAAAACCTTGGCGATAGCGAAAGAGATTTGTTAATGACTAATATCGAACAGGTATTGAATTCAATTAATGGCCAATTAACATCAGAAGCTCAAGAAGGTTTAAAGAAATTAAGCGATCACATACAGTTAGACATTTCAAGATTAAATTATTTTAAAAAAGAGTTTAGCAAGGATGCATCAAAGTTAAAAGATAGAATAGACAAAGCACAATCTGAGCAAACCAATGCTATTTTAAAGTTTACTACACTATCCCAACAAATTTCTAAACACGAAAAAGATATTTCAAATGTTAAATCAGAGCATATAACTATTCTTGGCATATTTGCGGCAATAATGGCTGCAGGAGTGGGTGGATTTACTATACTGGGTAATGTTGCAGCTATGGCAGAGAAAATTTCGATATATCGCTTTTTTGCAATAACATCATTTTTAGGCTTTATTTTATTCAATGTAGTTTTTATGTTGATTTACATGATTGCAAGATTAACAGGGAAAAACATATATACTATATGTACAGATAGCCACAAGGATATAAATTCAGATTGTGTTTATAGCAATTGTGATAAAAATTGCTGGGGGATAAATCGTGTAAGAAAAAGGCTGCCATATATTTTTTGGGCAAATATTGTATTGATAGCTATTGTAATAATTAGTTTGTTAATAAGTATGTGAATTTAATAAAAATAATGTCATATATATGTTCGGCAAAATAATTTAAAACCTTAAAGCACTTTGCGAAAGCAGAGTGCTTTTTTCTATGGAGGGATAACATGTATGAAAAAATCAAATGTTGGATATCTAATAATCGCTTTCTTGTTGGTATGGGCGTTGGCGCAGTTCTTTTTCTTGCCTACCTGTTCAGCCGAGCCGGCATACATGATAACGGAAAGCGAGTTGGTGACACTGGAACAAAACTCAACCAGGCAATTGGAAATCAGCAGGAAATTAGCGCTGGAATTACAGATAGCAAGGGAACAGCAGACGCTATCGGATCAAGCATCGAGCGAAGCCAAACTGCAAATAAATCAGCTGCAGAAGCAGTTGACAGAGCTGGAAGCCTGGTCGAAGAAGCAGGAAGAATTACAGCAGAAAATCTTGAAATCCTTGCCACCGTCCGCGCCAGGGGTTCTGCGGGAGATCGGAGCCAAGATTGATATTGATCACTATGTTACAGGTATCAGCTACGGAGTGAGCCGCCGGATAGGTAGCAAATATATAGGATTTCGAGGCGAGTATGATTGGCAAGATAAAAAAACTGGTGTGTGGGTAACATATGCGTACTAAAGAAAGCCTGACTATTACTTAATGTAGTAGTCAGGCTTTCTTTTTTATTATAAAATTAAGAAGTAGAAAAAATGTCGTCTTATGTAGAGGTATAAAATGAGATTGTGGCATGAAGAATTAATACCATTATTACCAAGGCAACAGCTACTTGGGCAGCATCGTGAATGTTGTGCTATGCGAGGTAACGGTTGGGGTAAAAAGCATAGAGTGGTAGATTATGTGTTTAAGCATAGTTTGCATGATCTTGAGTTGTATCATGCAAAGGTTATGCAGGAGATGTTTAATAGGGGTTATAAAGTAAGTAGTGAGTGGTTTTATAGGAATTATAGGGGAAAGCATATTAACACTGTTCCAAATGACTTAATACCTTTAATAAAAGAAAAAGTATATTTAGAACATGATGAAGTATATATGCACGAATGTTTGGAAAATTTAGCGAAAAAGGGAATCATTATTGAAAAATCAAACTTAAGATAAGTGAAACTTGAATTTCTATAAAATAAGCCTGTATATAACATATAGGCTTATTTTATGTAAATGTAAAACTAAACTGAAATACATAAGTGTTACTATATTAAGAAAATAGATAATGCGAAGAACAAAAAGTATATATGTTTGAATGCTGATGATAAAAAATGCACGAATTAAATAAGAATGTATAATACGGATTTGAAGTAAATATTAATAAATATAAAAGTATACTAACTATTTGTTTATTGAACAGAAAAAGTTAAAAATATATAATATAGAAAAGTAAGAGAGCAATTATTGTATTATTGAAAGCTATATAGAGTGAAAGTATATGTGGGGGGGACATGCGTTTGCATGGAACTTTCATAGCCTACCTCTCTCAGATAATAATTCTGAGGGAGGTAGGCTTTTATTTTTACAAAAAGAAAGCGGACTTTACTGGTCTGGTTTAATGGGGGTGAATATGCAAATAAATGTTACTACCGATTATGCGATAAGAATAGTTTTGTATCTGGCTATACAAAACAAAGTCACTACCTCCAAAGATATCGCTATGGCAATGGGGATTCCTAAGAGCTATATTTTTAAAATTACTAATAAACTAATTGCAGCAGGGATTATCCAAAGAATCGTGGGTGCTAAAGGCGGTTTTATATTGGACAAGAGGGTTGAAGAGATATCCATGTATGAAATTTTCAAAGTTATGGAAGCGACGGTGAAGATAAACCGTTATTGGGAAGGAGATGATTACTGTAAATGCTTTGAAACACAAAACTGCTCGTTAAGAAAATTTTATTCCATGATGCAAAGTAGTTTGGAAAACATGTTGAAAGCAACAATGATTAAAGATGTATTGGACATAAACAAGTAAGAGGTGAGATATGCTGGGAAAAGAAACATATTTATTTTTAGAAAATACGAGTAAAAGATGGCATGAGCATCAAAATAAAGCTCTAAAAATGTTCTTGGTTCAGGCATTATGACGAAGTAAGGAATGAAAATAATGAAGTTAGAAGCATTTGAAGAATCAAGTGAAAGGGATAAATGTGGGCATTTAGGCGGATTGGTAATGACGTGCCCGATTTGTGGTAAGGAGTTTGGTTGTAATAAAGCTTACCATGTATATACAGCTTTAGTTAAACGCAGACGGCAGTATTATTGTAGCTACAGCTGTTATAAACAGCGGCCCAATCCAAAAGAAAAAAGGTGATGGAGGTAGATGAAATATGTTGGTTAAGGCATAAAGGTCAAGAAGTAGTTCGGGTTTATTTTATTCTAATAACTTGTAAGTAATAAATTAAACATTGAGTAAAAAAATTTGAAGGAGGGGTCACTTTGAGAAAGAAACTTGTTATTTTATCTGGTCTGATTGCTGTTAATAGTTTGAGTTATGCGTCTGGCTATGACTGGCAGACACCAACTGAAAACAACTGGCATGTTGTTATTGCCAATGGGGAGATGAATTACGCAGATGGAACGATCCTTGGTGGTAATGGTACAGCTGCAGCTCCAGAACCGTCCGTTATCTCTGCGGATAAGGGTGGCGTTGCAAAAATTATTTCCCCAGGGACTCTTAATTTAATAGTTCGTCCAAAACCTGGCATGACACACAGCTGGTTATATGGGGTATATGCCTATTCTTCCACGGGCGGAACTACGACCAGCCAGACGACAGAGTTGACTTTTGATACAAAACTTAATGTTGATATGGAAACTTCTGTTTCCCAAAATACTGGTGGAGAATCTCTAGGCGCAGCGCTAGATATTACGGTTCATGCGACAGATGGTACTGTACCTGGGGCAGGTGCTATTACTAAAGCTAATTTTAATGATGATGTAAATATTAAAGTTGTGAATAAGACGGAAACTACCGGAAGCGGCTGGAATCCTTCCTCTGTGGAAGGAATTTCGATGAGCAGTTTTTCCGGTGGCAGGAATGAAGTCGTATTCAATAAAAAACTTGATATTTCCGGTAGCGTGGATACTCAAAATAAACATATTTACGGTATCAGGTATGAGGATCAGGAAGAAAATGGCAAAGGTAGCCTGTTACTGTTAAAAGGAGATACTTCGATAAATGTTGAATCACTGCATGGTGGGCGTGCATGGGGGGTTATTTCCCAGGCGGCCGGGGGAACACAATCATTCGAAACGGAAAAGGGTACGGCTTTAAAAATCAGGACAGTACAAAAAGGTGGGCAAAACTATGCTGAGGCTCTTAAATTTAACGCTTTCAAGATGAATGAAGGGGTCGGTAGTCAGAATGTAAATATACAGGGCGCTGCTGATATAACTTCTGCGGGAGATTATTATGCTGTCTCCGTGGCAACTAATGTCATCGATAACAGCAGACAGAAGATAGTTTTTGGTGATGAGCTTGCGGCTACCGCTGCTTCAACAAAGTTTTGTTACGGACTGAGAATGGACAGTAAAAACGAGGGTGTTTCTGACATTACCGTTGCAAAGGATCTTCGTATAGAAGCTGCTTCGGGCTCAAATGCTTACGGTATTTATGGAACCTCTGAAGCTGCAGGGCATAACTCACTTGCAGTTAACGGTAAAGGTGATATCAAAACCTTAAGTGAAAGCTCATGGGCTTATGGCATATACAATTTTGCGAAGACCGGCGGGATAAGAAATATTGCTTTTAATGACGGGCTGATTATCAACGCTTCTTCAATCCAGGAAAGTGCGGTTGCCATTCGTGCGTTTACTGACGGCTATGAAGGCGGCATGAGTAAGGTAACGGCAGAAGGAAACATAGATATCAATGCTAATGACGGCATCAAAGGCTGGGCAGCCTGGAGCGACGGGAATGGTTCTGAGATTGCTCTTAACCAAGCAGGAAGAGGCCTGGTTAAGGGTGAAGGCATCAGTTTTGCTAATAATAGCGGCAGGATATTGTGGAACCTGAACAAATCCGGATCAGTGCTGAAGGGTAATTTGGGAGCGCAGAATAACGGGTTTGTTGAATTAAAAATGGAACAGGAAGGAACTGTTTATATCGGCGCGGCAACAAATAATCAAGGAAATGCATCAGGGAAAATAGACATTCGCGCAATCAATGGATCTGTATGGAAAATGACAGGTGATTCATCTGTTACAAATGTGGTTTTAAATAACGGTGCTTTAATAGACATGACTTATGCTTCCGGGTTCCAAAAAATTGAAACAGACGACCTTCAAGGTGTTGATGGAATGTTCAAACTTGACATAGATGCCAGCACAAATGTTGATAACAGTGACAGGATTTATGTGAAGGGAATGTTTACTGGCAGCCAGTATCTAGATTTAAATGAAGTTGGGCATGGGAATCTTGATGGTGCAGAGGGAACTGTGTTGGCAACAGTAAACAATAACAATGGTACCTTCTTGGCGAAAGATGGAGAAGGAACGCTCTATTGGAAGCGTTATGAACTTGATAAGCAGGTAACTGCTGATACGAGCGGAAACTATACTACGGACTGGTATCTGAAGAAAATTACAAATATAGAGAACCCTACTACCAGCACGGAGATCATAAATGCTTCCAATGGACTTAATTACCATACTTGGCGTACAGAAAATGACAAGCTGTTGCAGCGCATGGGTGAACTGCGTCATAATGGTGAAGAATCTAAAGGTGCTTGGTTCAGAGTGAAGGGCAGTAAGATTGGTCGTGGCGGCAAGTTTGGTTTTGACAATAAATATACTGCATATGAGTTGGGCTATGACGAAGTTGCCAAGCGTACAGTAGATAAAACCCGTTATCAAGGTGCAGCTATCAGCTATACTGATGGAAGCAGCAGTTACAGCAGAGGCAGCGGAGACAACAGCAGTAAGGCGATCAGTTTCTACAATACCGAGATCGGCAGCAAGGGCCATTATCTGGATTTGGTGTTAAGAATCAGCAATATGGATAACGATTTTACAGTGTATGACACTAACAGTAACAAGATCACTGGTGATTTTAACAATACCGGCGTAGCATTGAGTGCTGAATATGGAAGGAAAAATGCTTTAAAAAATGGCTGGTATATTGAGCCGCAGGCACAGTTCACACTGGGTTATTTAGGCGGTGACAGCTACACAGCCAGCAATGGTATTGAAGTAAACCAAAGTGGCATTAAAAGTACGGTTGGACGTGTTGGCTTCAATATTGGTAAAGAAATCGGAAGCAAAGGTATCTTCTATGCTAAAGCTAACCTGCTACATGAATTCGGTGGTAGCTATAATGTTACGATGACCGATAGTACTGGTCGCGTGAAGGTGAGTGACAGTTTCAACGATACCTAGTTTGAGTATGGCGTAGGTGCGGCTTTTGCATCTGGTAAAAACAGCCATGTTTATTTCGATGTAGAACGCAGCTCAGGAAGTGATTTTACAAAAGACTGGCAATGGAATATAGGCGCACGATGGAGTTTCTAAATTAAGTATAAAAAATAAGCTATCTACTTTATGTTGTAGATAGCTTATTTTTTATACTGTAAAACGCAATTGCACCCTCGTTGCACCCAAAGGCACACGGTTTTACTGCACCCGATAAAATAAAAAAGACGCAGAACAAGTCTGCGTCTGTCTTTTCCATTGGTACGCCCGAGTGGAATCGAACCACCGCACACGGCTCCGGAGGCCGATGCTCTATCCACTGAGCTACGGGCGCATAGTGTTTGGTGCACAATGCACCATAGCGAATTATAGCATAACGGCAAGCTTCTTGCAAGTTTTATACTGGGTTGATGAAATAAAAAATATAATAAAGAAGCAGGAAGTGCAGTAAAATAAATATTAAATTTTTTCTAAGGGATTTACTTAGTTCTGCGTTTTATATATAATCAAATCATTAGATAATATTGGCGGAGGAAAGCTTTATGAGCTACTGCAGATTGTTATTGACGCCGCGAATGACGTTATTGATTGTTATCGGTTCTTTGATTTATTCTGTAGGTTTGAATCAGTTTATAGTGCCTGTTGGTCTGTATAATGGGGGATTTTTAGGTATTGCCCAGCTCATACGACATTTCATGGAAAGCTGGTTCGGTATCAGTTTTGGCAATACCAATATCGCCGGTATTTTATATTTTATTTTGAATATACCGTTGCTGGCGGTTTCCGTGAAACGTTTTGGGAAGGAATTTCTTGCTAAAACCATTTACTGTGTTTGCTGGTACAGCTTGTTTTTGACTGTAGTGCCGATTGCAGATCATTTACTGGTCGACGAACATTTGACGGCCTGTGTAGCAGGCGGTGTGATCTGCGGTATTGGTGCCGGGATGACTTTGCTTTCTGGCGGCAGCGGCGGCGGTGAAGAAATTTTGGGACTTTTACTGATGCAGAAGCATTCAAATTTGAGTGTCGGTAAGGTTTCAGCGATACTGAATATTTTTATTTTTGGGACATGTGCGGTAATTTTCAGTATTTCCCAGGCAATTTATTCAGTTTTGTTTACGGGTATCGTTTATTATGTGCTGGATAAGGTACATTTCCAGAATATAATGCTGACGATGCTGATCATTACGAAAAAGCAAGGATTGGAAAAGATAATCTTCGAAAAAGTCAATCGTGGCGTTACAAAATGGAATGCTTATGGTGCATATAGAAATGAAGAAAGAGAAATTCTGATGACCGTAGTTTCCAAAAGTGAATTTCTGCAGCTGCGGCGTCTGCTTTTGGCTGCCGATCCTGAAGTTTTTATAATTATAGAAGAAAATGTTTTTGTTGTTGGTAATTTTCAAAAGCGTGTCAATCAATAAAAAAAGCTCCTGCTTTGCAGGAGCTTTTTCTTTTACTATATTATTTGGGGACGATATCACCAACACCATTTAAAATATAACGGGGACGATAAGCAAAAACCTGCATATTTTCAAGGTCAGTAACACCTGAAAGTACCAGGACCGTAGTCAGGCCGCTTTCCATTCCTGCAACTATATCTGTGTCCATACGATCGCCTATCATGGCAGCTTCATCTGAATGGACGCCAAGCATTCTCAGACCGGTACGCATCATCAGAGGATTGGGCTTGCCTACAAAGTACGCCTGTTTTCCTGTAGCAAGTTCGATAGGAGCAACCAAAGCACGGCAGGCGGGAATGATACCGGTCTCAGTGGGACCCGTCAGATCAGAGTTTGTAGCTACTAAACGTGCACCTTTTTGTAGGAGGCTTACAGCTTTTAAAATCATATCATAATTATAAGCGCGGGTTTCGCCGACAACTACGTAGTCAGGATTAGTATCGTTCATCGTGATACCGGCATCATAAAGAGCATTGACAAGTCCTGGTGCGCCAATAACATAAACACTGCATTTTGGAGACTGGCTTGCCAGAAATTTAGCAGTAGCCAAAGCGCTGGTATAAAAATGGCTTTCATCAACGTCAAGTCCCATTCGCGCTAATTTTTGCTGCAATTCTTTGGGAGAACGCTCACTGGAGTTCGTCAGGAATAGGAATTCTTTTTCTTCTTTATAAAGCCAGTCGACAAATTCTTTTACTCCGGGCAGTAAACGGTTTCCGTGATAGATGACGCCGTCCATATCGCAGATAAAGCCCTTTTTAGCATAAAGTTCCTGTAAAGTATCTATGATGTTCACCTCCTTAATAATGAAAAATTTAATCTTATATTATAATTATCGACTATTAAAGCAATAATTTCAATGTTTTCAGCTGATGAAATTCGTGTTTCAAAGTAAAATTTATGAAAATTTTTCATTAAAGAGATATTTTGTTATAATATTAAGCAAATATAAGACGTAAGTGAGGAGAAGATTATGCGTATCGCTGTGATAGATGGAATGGGCGGCGGACTTGCCGCACAGGTCGTAAGCCAACTGACCGGCAAGCTGCCGGAACAGGTTGAGCTTATCGGGTTGGGAACTAATGCTTTGGCAACGGCAGCAATGCTCAAAGCAGGAGTCAGACGCGGAGCCACAGGAGAAAATGCGATCTGTATTTCGGCGTCTACAGCAGATTTGATCGTCGGCCCTATCGGCATCATCATACCCAATGCTATGATGGGTGAGATCACTCCACGTATTGCGGAAGCGGTCGGCAGCGCTGCTGCTAAAAAAGTTCTTTTGCCCGTGAGCCAAAATCATTTTGAAATAGTTGGCGTGGAGCCTAAGTCACTGGCATCGTTAGTGAAAGAGGCTGTAAGCAGAATTTTGACTTTGGTTGAAGCCTGAGGGTAAAAAGTGGTATAATATAAATTAGTTTTGTTTGAAGAAAGTAAGTAAAGGAGAAAGCCGAAATGATTGCTATCCGTGACCGGGTGCGTTTTGTAGAAACAGATATGATGGGCGTGGTGCATCATGCCAATTATCTGCGCTGGTTTGAAATGGGTCGTGTGGCTTATCTGCGTGCCGCAGGTGTTGAATTACTGGATTTAATGGCACACGGTGTTATTTTTCCGATTACAGAAGTGCATGTGAAATATAAAAATTCCTGTACTTTTGATGATGAGTTTGAAGTACAGACGATAATGACTGAATTCAGCCGGGCTAAAATGGATTTTGCTTACAAGGTGATACGGCTTGCTGATGGCGTGGTGCTGGTTGAAGGCAGGACCCGTAATTTATTTACCAACCAACAGGGAAAGATTATTCGTTTAGATGCCTGTTATTTTGATAAAATCAATGCGCTGTTTCAGCAGGAAACAGCCAAGGAGTGAGAAGATGGAAACAAAATTTGAAATCGTGCCGGTTCCGACACGTATCCTGACCCATCACGACGATATCGTAGAAGCCATTGTTGAATATGGCGGAGATAAGATAGGACCTGATGATGTAGTTTGTGTTGCTGAAAGCGTTGTGGCTATTACACAGGGCGGGGCTAAACGCAGTGAGGATTTTAAGCCAGGTTTGCTGGCAAAGGTTTTGTGCCGTTTATTTCCGTCCAAGGGCAGTATCTCTGGCTGGCATAGTATGCAGGCTTTGATCGATGCTGAAGGCGGAATGCGGGTTTTGATTGCTGTTATCTGTGGCTTTGCGACAAAATGCGTGGGCGTTTCCGGTGTATTTTATCGTATGGCAGGAGAACAGGCACGTTTGATCGATGACGTTACGGGCACGATGCCTCCATATGACAAGCATATTGTTTACGGCCCGCATAATCCCGATCGGGTTGCCGAGGATATTACCAGCGGCACAGGTGCTTTTGGAGCGGCAGTAGCGGATGTTAATGATTTGAAGCGTTCCTGTGTTCTGGGGGTTTCCAAGGGTGTTAATGCTGATGAAGTGGCACAGATTTTGATTGATAATCCTTTTGGTAATGGCAGCCAGAAAACACCGGTCGTTGTTATAAAAAACTATCGCAGGGCACGCTAAGGAGGCTAAAAAATGCTTTTCATTTTAAAAGTTATTGCAGCACTGATTTTATTGGCAGTTGTTGTAATCGGAATATATATTTTGCTTCAGGGCAAGGAAGAAATGTTTTTTGAAGTTACTCAGCGTACTAAAGCCAGACTTGTTAAACGCAGTGAAGACAAGCTGGAGTTTGAAGTTGAGCTGCCGATGCATAACGATGGTAAAGAAGAAGGCATTATCTTGGATGCGTTTATCCGTGTGTATCTGCCGCAGGAACAATATGCTGATGCCCAGCTGCGCGGGCGCGTCAATTTAAAAGAAGCGCCGCGTGAAGATGACTATTTTGAAGCAATGCTGCTTGGACCTGGTGTAAAAAAGACGATGGTCGTAAAATTTGAGCTGGTGCCGGAACATGGCGTTACGTTGAAGCAGGCTGTCGAAGGCATGCCGGATGTGGATATCGCGCTGTTTCTGGATTGCCGTGGACGAACTGCGCTCTATACTGTCAAAAAAATTATTACTTTGCATAAAGATGAGCTGCAGGCTTTGCTGGCATAATATAAAATTTCAACTAAAACCGCCGGAAGGCGGTTTTTCTTTTTGGAATAATTTTTCTTTTTGGCAGGTTTTTTCAGTATGGATATGGAATTATAAAATGTTAATGAGTGTACGGAAAAGCGGGGTGAGGAGATGCTACTGGGAATTGACGTCGGCGGGACGTTTACTGATGCCGTGCTGATAGGGAGAGGTACAATAATAGCGCAGGCTAAACGCAGAACAACACATGAAGCAGTATTGCAAGGTATTTTAGAGGCTCTGGATGAGGTTTTGCAGGAGCAGGAAGTTTATAATATTGAACGGGTAGTGATTTCCAGCACAATCGTAACTAACGCTTTAACAGAAGGCCGAACGGATCCGGTATTTTTGGCTGTGATGACAGGACCGGGAATGAATGTTAGTAAGAGTTTTCCTGTAGAGCCTTATTATGTGAGCGGCTATGTCGATCATCGCGGTAAAATAACAGCTCGTATTGACTGGCAGAAGCATCAGGGATTACGGTCTAAGGCAAAAAATAAAATGGCGGCTGTGTCCGGAAAATTTTCGGTACGTAATCCTGAAAATGAATATGCACTTGCAGGAGAGCTGAAAGATTGCGGTTATGAGAAAATTTTTCTCGGTTCGGAGTTATCAGGCGAATTGAATTTTGTGCGGCGTACTAATTCTGCTTATTTTGCAGCTGCTGTTTATAAAATCTTTAAAAATTTTGGCCGTCAGGTCCAAGACAGCCTGAAGGAACGCAATATTACTGCACCGGTACATGTGTTAAAGGCTGACGGGGGAACTTTGCCGTTAGAGATAGCGCTGAAACAGCCTGTGGAAACTATTTTTACAGGACCGGCAGCCAGCGTTTTGGGTATAGAGGCTCTGGGCGCACCACAGGTGAAAAGTATTTCGCTGGATGTAGGTGGGACGACTACGGATATTGCTTTTTGGGAAAATGGACTGCCTTTGCTAGCCAGACATGGAGCTAAAGTTGCCGGCTATCCTACAGCTGTACGTTCGTTCCATATGCGCAGTGTTGGCATTGGCGGTGACAGCCGTATCCGGCGAACAGAAACCGGTTTTGCGGTTGGGCCTGAACGTATTGGTCCGGCGATGGCAGTGGGAGGCTGTGAACCGACTTTGTCAGATGCTTTGATAGTAGCTGGGCGCGTTGGCTTTGGTGATAAGGCGGCGGCTCATAAGGGTATGCAGCAGTTGTGCCTGATGGGTGAGACAGCGGTTGAGGTCGCCAGGCAGGTTGTCGAAGCGGCAGTGTCTGTTATTGAAGCGACGATTAACGAAATGCTGCATGAATGGAGTATTCAGCCTGTTTACACTGTCAACGATGTTATTAAAGGGACTGAATTTGAGCCGGAGCTGCTTGTAGGCGTCGGCGGTGGCGCAGCAGGTTTGATTATGGCTGTGGGAGAACGGATGGGACTGCCTGTGGAAATACCGGCTGGCGCAACTGTTGCTAATGCAGTCGGAGCGGCACTGGCCCGGCCGACTTTAGCTGCCAGTCTGCGGGCCGATACTACGGAAGGGTATTATCTGATCCCGGAGAGCGGACAGCGTGAACGGCTGCCCAGTAGCTTCAGTATGAAAATGGCGGAAGAGCTTTTGGCAGCGTGGCTGCATGAGCAGGCTAAAGCCTGGCAGCTGCCGGGGCAGGAAGCTGAAGTGATCAGCAAAGAGTTTTTCAGAACTATCCACGGCTATTACGACAGTGGTGAAATTATTTCACTGAGGATGCAGTTGAAGCCTGGTATCCTGCAAACTGTCATTGGCAGGGAGGTGGCATTTTGAAACCGAAGCTTGGTTTGATATTTTTTCCGGCTTTTGACTGGATGATATCGCCTACACACCCGGAGCGGCAGGAGCGTTTGTTATATACGCGTGATCAACTGCTGGAAGAAGGGCTTTTTGATTTGCCGCAGATCAGAGAATACCGCCCCCGTTTGGCAGAAATCAATGATTTGCAGCGTGCTCATATCGGCGTGCCGTCCATTGCACGCCTTATCACACCGGCGCATCGTACTTCTGCCGGCGGTTGTTTAGCCGCAGCTGATGCAGTAATGTCAGGTGAAGTAAAGCGGGCTTTTGCTTTAGTCAGGCCGCCTGGGCATCATGCAATGCGCGTAGTTCACGGAATCCGCGGTTTTTGCACTGTTAATATCGAAGCGGTGATGGTGGAATATCTGCGCAGTGTTTATGGAATCAAAAAAATCGCTGTTGTCGATACTGACGTACATCATGGCGATGGTTCGCAGGATATTTTTTATCATGATCCTGATACTTTATATATTTCTTTTCATCAGGACGGCAGGACCTTGTATCCCGGTACGGGTTTTCCTGATGAAGTCGGCAGTCCGGCAGCCTGGGGCACAAATATCAACCTGCCGCTGCTGCCTGGCACAGGTGATGAGGGACTGCACAGATTATATGATGGTCTGATCCAGCATATTCTTGATGATTTTGAGCCGGAGCTGATCATTAATTCAGCAGGTCAGGATAATCATTTCAGTGATCCTCTGGCTTCAATGGCTGTAACAGCGCAGGGATATGCCAAATTAGCCGATAAATTGCAGGCTGATATTGCAGTACTGGAGGGCGGCTATTCTGTAGAGGCTGCGCTGCCCTATGTTAATACAGGTATCATTTTGGCAATGGCGGATATGGACTATGGCAAGGTGGTAGAGCCGGACCAAAGCGATTTACGGCAGCAGGATGAGCGCTGCAATAAACGTGTCGATCAGCTGATTGCTGAAACCGGTGAATTGTGGCGCAGTCGGCTTAATACCAGAAAAGAGCTGCTGGCAAAATGCGGTGACAGCTGGAGCAGGAAGAAAAGCATTTATTATGATGAAGAAGGTATCAGAGAAGAACAGATCGAGACAGCTCATTATTGCAGGCAATGCAGCGGTTATCTTACGATCAGGACTGCGGCTGCAGGAACACGCTTCGGCGATCAGAGCGCGTTTATCGTTTCGTTGAAACGCGATACCTGCAGTGAATGCCGGCAAACTGCTTATGACGAAGCACAGCTGGAAAAACGTAATGGCAAATGGCAGTATGTTTTAGTGCAGCACATAGCTGATGGTGAAATAGAAAGTTTGTAATTAAAACAGGCAAAGGCCTTCAAAGATTAGGAAACGGAGCAAAGAAAGATAATGAAAGAAATTGTTATTGCAACACGTAATCCCGGTAAACTTGAAGAATTTAAAGTATTGATGAAAGATTTGGAGGTGGAATTACGTTCATTGGAAGAATGGCCGAATGTGCCTGAACCGGAAGAAACAGGTAAAACTTTTATGGCCAATGCCCGACTGAAGGCTGTTTATTATGCCAAAGAAACAGGGCTGCCATGTATCGCAGATGATTCAGGGTTAGAAGTACTGGCACTGGAGGGGGCTCCAGGAGTGCGCAGCGCGCGTTATGCCAGCGAGGAAGCTACGGACGAAGAAAACAACAAATTGCTGCTGCAGACGATGAAATTTCAGGTAAAACGTACCTGCCGTTTCCGTTGTGCATTAGCCGTGGCAGCTCCTAACGGAAAAATTTTATTGGAAAGCGACGGCATCTGTGACGGTATGCTGCTGCATGAGCCGTTAGGGACGGAAGGCTTTGGTTATGATCCTCTGTTCTGGTCAACAGAACTGCATAAGGGGATGGGCGAAGCTACGATGCAGGAGAAAAATAAAATCAGCCATCGCGGCAAAGCTATTAAAAAACTTGTTGCGAATTGGGGGAAAATGAAGTGAAAATCGGTATTACCGGCGATACTCACGGCAGCAAACAAGCCATCAGGCAGGTTCTGCATGCTGTGCCGCCTGTTGAATATTGGTTTCATACCGGAGATTACAGTCAGGATGGACGTTTTTTAGTTGCCGAAACCAAGCTGCCGTTACTGGCAGTATGCGGCAATACAGATCCCGGCGAAGGGAAAGCAAATGTAGACGAATTTATTACGTTGGAGGGGCAGCGCATCTGGCTGACGCATGGCCATCGTTATCTGCATGGGTATCAGGTATCCGAACTGGCCTGGTGGGCACGTAAGCTGGAAGCTGATATTGTGGTTTTCGGACATACGCACGTACCTTTGGTAAAATGGTTCGGTGATGTACTGCTGGTTAATCCCGGCAGCCCTGTTTTACCTCGCAGCGAAATGGGAGCTACGTTTGCTGTATTAACTGTTAAAGAAGGAGAACGCCCGGAAGCTGAGCTTTACAAATTATAGTGCTGCCGTGTCAGGCAAGCTTTTAATTTGTAAAAAAACTTAAAATTCTGACGCTTGCTACTTGAAAAAGCAGTATAATTCATTTACAATATTTAGTATATACTAAATTGAAATTATGGGGGTAATAATGTATGACATTACGTGACGATGCTTTGAAACTCCACTTAGAAAACCATGGCAAGCTTGCTGTTGTGAGCAAGGTTCCCATTAAAACCCGCGAAGATTTGGCCTTGGCATACACCCCTGGTGTTGCTGAACCATGTAAAGAAATCAAAGAAAATAAAGACTTGTCCTTTGAATATACATGCCGCGGCAATATGGTCGCTATAGTCAGCGACGGTACCCGTGTGCTTGGGCTGGGAGATATCGGACCGGAAGCAGCAATGCCGGTAATGGAAGGGAAGGCAGCACTATTTAAAACCTTTGGCGATGTAGATGCTGTACCTATCTGTATCGATACTAAAGATCCTGCTAAAATTATTGAAACTGTACGTTTCCTGCAGCCCAGCTTTGCCGGTATCAATTTGGAAGATATTTCCTCTCCTAAATGCTATGATATCGAATGTGAATTGAAGAAAATCTGCGATATCCCTGTTTTCCATGATGATCAGCACGGTACTGCAATTGCCTGTCTGGCAGCAGTTATCGGTGCTTTGCGCTTCGTGAAAAAAGATATGAAAACAGCTAAATTTGTTGTTAACGGCTGCGGCGCAGCAGGCTCTGCTATCGGCCGTCTGCTTATCAGCATGGGTGCTGAAAATGTAACCATGGTTGATCGTTTCGGCGCTTTGTATGAAGGCATTGACGCTAATCTTGACCGCATCCAGTCTTATCTGGCGACAGTCACTAATAAAGAACATAAAAAAGGCACTTTGGCGGATATCGCCAAAGGCGCTGACGTTTTGATCGGTGTTTCCGCTCCTAACGTCTTTACGAAAGAAATCATCGCCAGCATGGCAGATAAAGCTATAGTTTTTGCACTTGCCAATCCGGTTCCGGAAACTTCTTATGCTGACGCTATCGAAGCTGGTGCTGCTGTTGCAGGTACCGGCCGCAGTGACAGTCCGAACCAGGTCAACAACGTCACTGTATTCCCGGGTGTGTTCCGTGGCGCTATTGATGTACGCGCTAAAGCAATCACTGAAGAAATGAAAGTAGCTGCTGTTTATGCAATTTCCGAACTGATCGACGAGAAAGATCTGCGTGCCGATTATGTTGTTCCGGATGCGTTTGATCCGCGCGTTGCGCCGGCAGTTGCGGCCGCAGTGGCCCGTGTTGCTATGGAAACAGGCATTGCCCGCATTAAAGTCGATCCAGAAGAAGTGCGTGCCAACACTATGAAACGTGTCGGCAGATAAGGAGGCTATCATGCGCGAGATAAAAGTTCAGGAGATAACTGCTGCTGTCAGTAAGCTTTGTAAAGATTCCTGCTATTACCTGCCGGAAGAGCTGCTGGAAAAATTAAAAGCATCTATCGCCACCGAAGAATCTCCTTTGGGGCAGGAAATATTGACGACTATCGTTGAGAATGCCGAACTAGCAAAAGCCAAAGACGTACCGATTTGTCAGGATACCGGGTTGACAGTTGTCTTTATGGAAATCGGACAGGAAGTACATTTTGTAGGCGGAGATCTTTATGAAGCGGTCAACGCCGGTATCGCCGATGGTTATGTCGGCGGCTATCTGCGTAAATCTTCTGTTGATGATCCTTTATTTGTACGTAAAAATACCGGTGATAATACGCCGGCGATCATTCATACAACGATAGTGCCCGGTGAACAGGTAAAAATAACCGTATCGCCTAAAGGCTGCGGCAGTGAAAACATGGGCGCACTAAAAATGCTTAAACCGGCTGACGGCGTTGAAGGCGTTATCAAATTCGTTGTCGACACCGTGCGCAGTGCCGGCCCTAATCCCTGTCCGCCTGTTACCGTAGGTGTCGGTATTGGCGGTAATATGGAAAAAGCTGCACTTTTGGCAAAGTATTCTCTTACTCGTAAGGTAGGGGAGCACAATCCTAATCCTCAGTATGCAGAACTTGAAAAAGAACTGCTGAAACGTGTCAATATGACTGGCGTAGGTCCTTCCGGACTGGGCGGCAGCACTACTGCCGTAGCTGTTAATATTGAATATGCACCGACCCATATCGGCGGCCTGCCGATTGCCGTTAATCTGAACTGCCATGCTGCACGCCGTGCAGAAATGGTATTGTAAGGAGGGGCCTGAGATGAGTGAAGCGATTATCAAATATATCAATGCGCCGTTAAGCGAAGCTACGATCAAAGACCTGCATGCAGGTGATGTAGTACGTATCAGCGGTTACATCTATACTGCCCGTGATGCGGCACATAAGCGTATGACAGAAGCGCTGACCAAGGGAGAGCAATTGCCCTTCGACGTAAGAAATCAGGTGATTTATTACGTAGGTCCAAGCCCTACTAAACCCGGTGAAGTAGTTGGCAGTGCCGGACCGACGACCAGTGGGCGTATGGACAAATATACCCCGACGATGATCGAACAGGGTATGCGTGGGATGATCGGTAAAGGACTGCGCTCGCAGGAAGTTATTGATGCCTGCGTGGAGCATGGCGCTGTTTATTTTGCTGCTATTGGCGGAGCGGCAGCAGTTATTGCCAAATCTATCAAAGGTGAAGAAATGATTGCCTATGAAGATTTAGGGCCTGAAGCTATTCGCCGTTATGAAGTTAAAGATTTTCCTGCTATCGTCTGTATCGACAGCGAAGGCAACGATTTTTATAAAGTTGGCATTGCCAAATACAGTAAAGAGTAACAAATTTAACAAATCTTTAAGGAACTGCAGAAGCAGTTCCTTATTTTTTGCAAAAGTCTTGACAAGCTTATTTAGTTGAGCTATCATAATGCCAATCGAATAACACACTCTTATCGAGAGCGGTGGAGGGACAGGCCCTGTGAAACCCGGCAACCAAGCCTAGCTATGGTGCTAAATCCTGCAAGAACATTCTTGATAGATGAGAGGAAAGCAGAAGCAAGCGCTCTTTCCTCGGAAAGAGCTTTTTTGTTAGTCCGACCGAGCTAAGATAGGTACTGTGTTAAATTTATTTTAAAGGAGAGATTGTTTATGAAAAAGTTATTTCTGGCTTTGCTGGCAGTGTTCAGCATCGCATTAGTCGTTGCCGGCTGTGGCGGCGACAGCAAACCAGCCGCTAACAGCGGCGATAAAAAGGTGGTGCTGAAAGTAGGCGCAACGCCTGTACCGCATGCTGAAATTTTGAATCTGATCAAACCGCAGCTGGCTAAAGAAGGCGTTGATCTGCAGATCATTGAATTCAGCGATTATGTTAAACCCAATCTGTCTTTGGCAGATAAAGAATTAGACGCCAACTTCTTCCAGCACACTCCGTATCTCGAGAAATTTGCTTCCGAAAGGAATCTGCCTCTGGTTGCCTATACCAAGGTACATATCGAACCAATGGGGGTTTATTCAAAAAAATTAAAAGACTTAAATAATGTTCCAAGCGGAGCCAAAGTTGCTATTCCGAATGATCCTACTAACGGCGGTCGTGCTCTGGCATTGCTGCAAAGCGCCAAGCTGCTCAAGCTGCGTGACGGTGTAGGCATTTCCGGTACGCCTGGCGATATTGTTGATAATCCTAAAAATCTGCAGATCGTGGAAATAGAAGCAGCTTTGCTGCCGCGTTCCATGGATGATGTTGATCTGTCTGTTATCAATTCCAATTTTGCTATGGAAGCACAGCTGAATCCAGTCAAAGATTCTCTCTTTACTGAACCGAAGGATTCTCCGTATGCCAATATCTTAGCAATACGTAAAGGCGACGATAAGCGTCCGGAACTGCAAAAACTGGACAAAGCTCTGACCAGCCCGGAAGTAAAAAAATTCATTGAAGAAAAGTATAAAGGCGCGGTTGTACCCGCATTTTAATGAAAGTTTTGTTTGATTTAAGCAGATAATGATTGTAAGATAGAAGATAAAAAATAACCCCTCTCAGCGTAAGTTGAGAGGGGTTATTTTTTTGCCTGGCTCTATGGGAATAGAGTCAGGCTTTTTGTTGTTGTAGATCAGGTGCTGGCAAG
>ENA-ORUL01000036-ORUL01000036.1-human-gut-metagenome-genome-assembly--contig:-NODE-36-length-103209-cov-12.789005_pt1 | contig 103209 bp, 92 predicted proteins | sample MGYA00242084_ERZ509219 | MGnify/ENA primary metagenome ERZ509219 (study PRJEB26280, sample SAMEA2338792) | human gut metagenome | biome: human gut; feature: human-associated habitat; material: faeces...
TCGTCTGATAAAGGCGAGCCATTCCGGCATATCGGTTCTTTGGCTGAATAGTTACCACCTTGTAGTGTCGAACCTGTGTCCCTTTGACGTGGCACAGAGGCAGAATTTGCCGTCTTTGTGGGTGAATTTTAACGAAATTTTGGCCATAACTTGATCTTTACGATCCAACAACTTCGATTATGGCAATGCACTGCACATTTCTCATGCACAAGCTACTGCCATCATGTGAAAATAGAGGTTTGCGTCGAACAACCGTATCGTACGAATTATTCAGAAATCTCTGATATTCACTCAGATATGAGAAAGGAGAACTGAAGTATGAATTTCAATTCTCCTTTAGTTGCCTTGGAAGGATTCGAACCCTCACAGGCGGAACCAGAATCCGACGTGCTACCATTACACCACAAGGCAAGGTGTCTGTCATTTACCTCTCTCGGTTATTGACGGTGCAAAGGTAGGTGGATTTTTTGAGTTGACCAAATATTTCGGCAACTTTTTTATCAATTTTTTTCATTTACACGCATCAATAGCTGTCAAAGCCAAAGTGTAGGCGCCGATAGCGATTGCACGGGATGCACCGAGACGACTGATACACACTCCTGTGCGTTTCATCGGATCGTAGCTGACTGTCAGCTCTGTTCCATAAACCTTCAGCGGATGTGCATTCCCTTTGACGAATCTTTCGAATTCCAATTCGTCGTCGAGGTCAAAAACTTCCATCTGAACTCGCTGTAAGGTGTTCCCGTCGATCATACGAATCTTTTCGCGCATTTCTTTCAGCAAAGCCGGCATTATCAGATGAGCGGAACCTGTAAGGCCGCCACCTAACACAACCAGAGAGTCGGTCAGTGTCACGGCTGTGGCAATAGCGTCACCTGCAACTTCGCCAAAGCGTCGGAACGACTCGCGTGCCGCATCGAGGTCACCTTTGCGTCGTCCGTCGGCAATTTCTCCTATCTCTTTCGGCGTTAATGCCGAATTGTCGCCTGAAAGGCGTGAGTATTCGCGTGTGACTGCTCGGATTGAGCAAAAATCTTCGGTCATCAGGCTGTGATCGTATTTATAAGGCAGACAGAATGTCTCTACACAACTGTTATTCCCGATATTGAGCTGTCCGTTAACGACCGACCCTATTCCGAACCCGGTTCCGAAAGTGTAGCCCAAAAGATTGCGGTAATGTCGCTCGCTGCCGTATTCTGCCACTCGGCGATTGATGTCGACAAGCCGCCCGGCTGTCGCCTCGCCAAAGGCAAACAAATCGCCGTCGTTATTGATAAACACCGGTAGTCCGAAAACACTCTCAAGGTAAGGCCCGAGCGCTACTCCGTCGCGGAATGAGGGGAAATTCGGCAGGAAACCTCCAACGATGCCATTGGCATAGTCTGCCGGGCCGGGAAATGAGAAAGATATCGCAACCGGCTTTTCAGGCAGTCCGTTGATAATCTCTCGGAATCCATTGACAAGTTGTCCAAGACAGCGATCGAGGTCACCGGCACAAGATGGCAGTGTAAGCGGTTCTGTAATATATTCGCACCCGCGCATGGCTCCGAACACAAAGTTAGTACCGCCAGCGTCAAGCGTAACTACAATACGTTTGTCTTTCTTATACATAATAATTATTGGTTCTTTCCCGCAAAGTTACAAAAAGAGGCCACAATGCCAAAAGCGAAAAGCTATCGCGCAATTTTTCGCGGTGTTCAAACGTTTTTTATAGGATGAAACCAGACTTGTTCAATATCGATATAGAATCTCCGATGCCTGAAAAGGGCTCACTGCTCATCGCCGAACCTTTTCTGCGCGAAACCTTCTTCAATCATGCCGTAATAGCAATGATCGATTGTGAAGAAGGCCGCGGCTCGATGGGTGTCGTGCTCAACCGTTCTACAGGCCATACACTCGACACGCTCGCCGAAGGCATCTCACGTAAAGTTCCGGTTTTCTGCGGCGGCCCGATGTCCACCGACCGACTTTTCTACATCCACACCCTCGGCGATATTATTCCCGGAGCGTCATCTATCGTTGACGATCTGTTTGTCGGAGGCGATTTTTCAGCTATGCGCGGTTATGTCGAAGCAGGCTACCCCATTGAAGGTCATATACGCTTCTTCATCGGCTATAGCGGATGGGACGAAGGGCAGCTCCGCGATGAAATGGGCAACCATGTCTGGGCAACTTCTCCTATGCCGTCCGACAAAAGCTCGCTGCTGACGGGTGCCGACGACACAATGTGGCACCGCACAGTGCGCGCCCTCGGCACCCCCTACCGCAACTGGCTCTATCATCCGAGCAATCCCTCGATGAATTAATCGGCCGGCTTAATCGCCCGTTTGGGAAGAAAATGATGCAGAAGCAGGAAACCACACAGACCTGCAAGCAGCGAACCGGCGACAATTCCGAGCTTCGCCTCGTTCAGCAATTCGATATCCGAAGGCGATCCGCTTCCGAATGTCAGGCCGGCAATAAACAGCGACACCGTAAAGCCGATTCCGCAGAGAACAGCTGTCGAGGCCATCATTTTCCAGTTGCAGCCATCCGGCATTGGCGCGAGGTGAAGTTTTACAGTCAGCCAAGCCATCCCTAAAATCCCGACCGATTTACCGATAACCAGACTAAGTATTATCGCGAGTGAAATTCCTCCGACTATCGACGATGCTTCGAGGTCGAGAAGAAAAATACCGGTATTGGCGAAAGCGAACAGGGGCACAATCAGCATATTTACAATCGGGTGCAGCGAATCTTCAAGGTCCTGAAGCGGAGAGATAACTTTGTCAGAAGCGCTCTCGACCTGTTTAAGCCAATCCATTTGGTCGTTTGTCAGAATTGTGCGCCGGGTCAGCATCTCATCATTCTCACTGTTGAATCGTCCGATTGCCGAACGCATTTTCTTAATATACATTTTCGGAGCATAAACCGGCTTAGCGGGCACGCAGAATGCGACCAGCACACCCGCAATTGTCGGATGAACTCCGGAATTGAGAAACAGGAACCATACTGCTGCCCCAATCGTCAGATAAAACGCTTTAGTGCGGATTCCGAATGTCGACCCCAACAGCATCAAGGCGAAACCGCCAAACGCATATAACAAATATGTAAGTTCTATATGGTTGGAATAGAAAACCGCGATAACAACAATTCCGCCTATGTCGTCGACGACAGCAAGTGTAGTCAAGAAAATCTTCAGAGCAACCGGCACCCGGCTCCCCAACAACGCCAGAACTCCGAGCGAGAATGCAATATCTGTAGCCATAGGTATGGCGGCGCCATCGGCATAGTCAGAACCGTAAGAAAGCAACAAAAAGATAACGACGGGAACCGCCATTCCTCCTATAGCACCCATAATGGGCAACAAAGCCTGGCGGAACGATGCAAGCTCTCCGACAAGAATCTCTCGTTTTATCTCCAGCCCGATGCTGAAAAAGAAAACAGCCATAAGAGCATCGTTTATAAACTCAAGCAGTGTCATCGGACGTCCCGAATGGCTGAAAACATTGAACTCGCCAACCTGAAGGCGCACACTTTGCTCCCAAAATCCCGCATAGAAATCTCTAACTACAGGCAGATTGGCCGCTACAAGCGCTAGAACGGTAGCGATAAACAACATATTACCACCTGAAACATATCGCCGGAGTGTTTGTGCGGCAGCATAAAACACACTTCCGGAATCTTCTTTTGTGATGTGATTGTCAATACCCGACATTGAATTAACTTTGTTAAATATATAACAAGAACCTTATCACAAATGTTGGTAAGACAAAAGACTACAGTACGCCACGGCAAAAACACCTATATGACCGCTTCGATAAAAAGCTGACAGCATGAACGTTACATAAATTAAACTTTATAATGTTCCAATCTGTTATTATTAACAGAACGAAAATTATAAAATTATTAGTAATTTTGCCGTCGGAACCTAACAAATAGATGCAAACTGAACTAAATAAATAGAGAAATTATGAACACAGAAACAATCGGACAGAATGCCGGCCTTGTTTGGGAAGCCCTGAACCTCGGCGAAGCCCTCGGAACCAAACAGCTTAAAAAAATGACTAAGCTGAAAGACAAAGAGCTCTATGCTGCTCTGGGATGGCTTGCCCGCGAAGGAAAAATCAACTTCCAGGAGGCCGAAGACGCAAAAGAACTCATCATCTCGCTTTTATAAAGAACTGAATCGGCTTCTACAACCGACGCAGCCGAAAACCTTACAGCAGCGGCCGACAGATCTGTCGTCTTTCGAGGATGACATTGCCGGCCGCTGATATTTTGTAAAAATTATGTTATCTTTGCCCCTGTGAAAGCTCAGGTTACAATCAGCACGGGAAGTAATGCCGTAGTAAAGACTCTTGAGGACTCGCCCCGAATCCTCAACTGCCGCGTAAAAGGGAATTTTCGCATAAAGGGCATACGCACCACCAATCCTGTGGCCGTCGGCGATATTGTCGAGGTCCAGGAAACCGGCGACGACTACAACTATATCACAGCTATCGAACCTCGCCGGAATTATATAATCCGACGGGCAAGCAATCTCTCCAAAGAGAGCCATATCATAGCGGCGAATCTCGACAGAGCGATGCTGATCGTCACTCTGGCCCACCCTACCACTTCTACAACTTTTATCGACCGCTTTCTGGCCACGACAGAAGCCTACAGAGTTCCTGTCACTATCGTCATAAACAAAATCGACCTGCTCGACGAAGACGGACGCGAGCTTCAGAAAGCTGTTGAATATCTTTATAACTCGATTGGCTACGACACAATAGCCGTGTCAGCAAAAACAGGCGAAGGAATCGACAGACTCCGCGAAATGCTTATCGGACATATAACACTTTTTAGCGGTAACAGCGGAGTCGGCAAGACAACGCTTATCAACGACCTGATTCCGGGACTCGGACTGCGTACAGGAGCAATCTCTGTCATCCACGACACGGGTATGCACACAACGACATTCAGCGAGATGTTCGATCTTCCGGGGCATCCCGATTCACATATTATCGACACTCCCGGAGTGAAGGGCTTCGGCACGATCGACTTCGACGTTCATGAAGTAGCCCATTATTTCCCTGAGATTTTCGAGACGGGCCGCGGATGTCGCTACAGCAACTGCACCCACACCCATGAACCCGGCTGCGCCGTCCGCGAAGCTCTCGAAGAAAACCGCATAGCCCAAAGCCGGTTCAACTCATATCTCAGCATACTCGAAGATACGACTCCAGACAAATATAGAAAACCTTACTAATAGTTTAGCAAAATGTCAGAAAAGCCACGTATTCTCGTATCCGGCGGAACAGGTTACATAGGCTCCCACACTGTTGTGGAGCTTCAGAAAGCAGGCTATCGCGTTGTCATAATCGACAACCTCAGCAACAGCAACATCGGCGTCGTCGACGGCATCGAAAAAATAACCGGCGTACGCCCCGAATTTGTCGAGGGCGACTGCAACGATATCGAAACCCTCCGCAAGCTCTTCCGAGACTATCCGGGAGTCAAAGGCATAATCAACTTCGCAGCGAGCAAGGCCGTTGGAGAAAGCGTCCACAAACCCATACTATACTACCGCAACAATCTCGCCACGCTGCTCAATCTTCTCGACCTCATGCCGGAGTTCGGAGTAAAAGGATTTGTTTTCAGTTCGTCATGCACCGTCTACGGCGAGCCCGACGAGAATCCTGTCACCGAATCAACCCCCGTCAAGAAAGCGACATCGCCTTACGGCAACACAAAGAAAATTTCGGAAGACATAATAACCGATGTCGTAGCATCGGGCGCTCCGATCAAAAGCGTCATTCTGAGATATTTCAACCCCGTCGGCGCCCATCCTTCGGCTGAGATCGGAGAACTTCCCAACGGAATACCCAACAACCTCATCCCCTATCTGACGCAGACCGCAATGGGAATCCGCGAAGAACTGAAAGTGTTCGGAAGCGACTACGACACCCCCGACGGAACCTGCATCCGCGACTTTATCGACGTTGTCGACCTCGCCAAAGCCCATGTTATCGCAATCGAGCGGATGTTATCCGACAAATCCGACTCGAATATCGAGATTTTCAACCTCGGGACAGGCCGCGGTCTCAGCGTTCTCGAGCTCATCAATGCTTTTGAGAGCGCCACAGGCGTTAAGGTTCCCCACTCCATGGCTCCGCGCCGCGAAGGTGACATTGAAAAAGTGTGGGCCAATCCTTCACGGGCCAACAACGTTCTCGGATGGAAAGCCGACACCCCGATCGAAGATACCATGCGCAACGCCTGGCGCTGGCAGCAGCGTCTGCGCGAACGCGGAATCATGTAAGCAGCTTCTGCATCAATACAGCATCTACATACCCCCCGGAGCGTCGCAGCCAGTCGCAGCGACGCTCCGTCGCTTTATACCCGGCCGACGTAAAAAGTCCGAGGCTCGCCGCATTGTCGGCGGCGACAAGAGCCCATATCTGGTGCATCCCGTGATGACCGGCAAGCCAACCGGCTGCTATATCCAGAGCTCGTTTAGCATATCCGCTTCCGCGAAACTCTCCACCTATCAGAATTCCCACCCCGACCCGGCTGTTTAGCAGATCATAGCCGAAGAAATCGATGATCCCGAGTGTCGCGCCGTCACTGCGGCGTCGGATCATAAACCTCGCCTGCCCCTCGACCGCCAGGAATCCGCCTCCGTTGTCAATGAGAGCCGACAATGAAGCCCGCGACAGAGGCCCGGCATTATCGCCTGCGCCCCAAAGCGAAGGATCGTTCTCCCATTCGAACATCCGGTCGAGATCTGAGGGTTCGGGAGCTGAGATAGCTATTATGTCGTCACCAAACGTCATTTTGCAAAACTGTCGCTGAAAAGAGTGCGGTTGATAAGCGAGCGGCCAAGAGTAATCTCGTCGGTATACTCGATCTCATTGCCGACCGAAACGCCGCGGGCAAGCTGAGTAATCTTCAGGTCGGGAAATCCCGACAGCTGACGGTATATATAATAATTGGTGGTATCCCCCTCCATCGTGGCGCTCAAAGCAAGAATCACCTCATCGACTCCGCCTGCTTCAACCCGCTCTATCAATGATGCGATCTCAAGACTGTCGGGCCCTACACCATCCATCGGCGAGATAACGCCGCCAAGAACATGATACAGCCCGCGGTACTGGCCGGTATTCTCGAAACTCATGACATCCTTCACCGTCTCGACCACACAGACCGTGGTCGCATCGCGCCTTTGATCGCCGCAGATAGCACAAGTGGCTGACTCCGAGATATTGTGGCAGACCTTGCAATACGTGATCCCGTTTCTGAGATCGATTATCGAATTGCCGAGACTTAACGCGCGTTCCGACGGCTGACGCAACAGATGAAGCGCGAGCCTAAGCGCCGTCTTACGCCCTACTCCCGGCAACCGCGACAGCTCTGTCACGGCTCTTTCAAGCAAAGGCGACTGAAATTCCTGTTCTATCATGCCGCAAAATTAGCGATTTTATTTTTAGGGCTGTTGCTTTTTTGTCTATGTTTGACTTTTTGGTTACTTTTGCAGCCTGAAAAAAACTACTTAATATCTGACATGGAAATTGTCAATACCGTAGCCGCGCTCCGCGAGACGCTCCGGAATCGGCGCACCGCCGGCGGCACTGTGGGATTAGTACCCACTATGGGGGCTCTGCATCAGGGCCACCTTTCGTTGGTTGAACGCGCACGCCGCGACAACGCCACCGTCGTTGTCAGTGTATTTGTCAACCCCACACAGTTCAACAACGCCAACGATCTGGCAACATACCCCCGCACCGAAGAGGCCGACTGCCGTCTTCTCGACGAAGCCGGTGTCGACATAGCCTTCGTGCCTTCTGTCGATGAAATATATCCCGAAGGCAACGACACCCGCGTTTTCGACCTCGGCCCCGTGGCCGAAGTGATGGAAGGAGCAATGCGCCCCGGCCATTTCAACGGCGTAGCTCAGGTTGTCAGCAAACTCTTCGCGATGGTCAATCCAGACCGGGCTTATTTCGGAGAAAAAGACTTCCAGCAGATCGCTGTCATACGCCGTATGATCGAAATCCTTGGCCATGGCCCTGAAATCGTTCCGGTTGAGATATGCCGTGCCGACGACGGACTTGCCCTGTCAAGCCGCAATGTGCGTCTTTCCGCCCATGGTCGCGAGATAGCACCCGAAATAAACCGTATTCTGTGCCTCAGCCGTGAATGGGCACGCGAAGCTTCGGTCGCGGAAGTGGAAAAGCGTGTTATCGAAGCCATCAACGCCGTGTCGCCCGGCGAAATGAAAGTAGAATATTACACAATAGTCGATCCCGTGACAATGCAGCACGTCGACAGCTGGGTTGACGACGCCCGCGGCTGTGCAACAGTCTACGTCGGCGATGTCAGGTTAATCGACAATGTAAAATACTGAAACAATGCAGATAGAAGTTCTCAAGTCGAAACTCCACCGCGTCAGAGTAACTGAGGCAAACCTCGAATATATAGGCAGCATAACCATCGACGAAGATCTGATGGACGCCGCGAATATCGTCGCCGGCGAACATGTTTATATCGTCGACAACAATAACGGCGAGCGATTCGAGACATACGCCATAGCCGGCGAACGAGGCTCGGGCATGATATGTCTCAACGGTGCTGCCGCCCGCAAGGTTCTTCCGGGCGATATCATAATTATCATGACCTATGCCCTCATGACGCCCGAAGAAGCGCGCTCGTTCAAGCCGGCAATCGTATTTCCCGACTCCGAAACAAACCTTCTGCCGAAATAAATCCCACTATACCCCATGTTTGAGAATCTAAGCGAAAGACTTGAACGCAGTTTCAAGATACTCAAAGGCCAGGGCCGCATAACCGAAATAAATGTTGCCGAGACGCTCAAAGACGTCAGACGCGCATTGCTCGAAGCCGACGTAAACTATAAGGTAGCCAAGAATTTCACCGATACAGTCAAGGCTAAAGCTCTCGGACAGAACGTGCTGACAGCCATCAAGCCGAGCGAGCTGATGGTGAAGATTGTCCACGACGAACTTGCATCGTTGATGGGTAGCGAGGCCGCCGACCTGAATCTGTCAGGCAATCCCGCGGTTATTCTTATGAGCGGACTGCAGGGTTCAGGTAAGACAACCATGTCGGGCAAGCTTGCCCGTAAGCTCAAGAGCGAGAAAGGCAAACGCCCGCTGCTTGTGGCAGGCGACGTATATCGCCCGGCCGCCATAGAGCAGCTTAAAGTTCTGGCATCGCAGATCGACGTGCCTGTCTACACCGAAGAAGGGAACAGAAATCCTGTCGAGATAGCCCAGAACGCTATCAGATATGCGCGACAGAACCATTTCGACCTTGTCATAGTCGATACAGCCGGTCGTCTGGCCATCGACGAAGAGATGATGAATGAGATTGAAGCGATCAAAAACGCCGTAAAGCCTCAGGAAATTCTCTTCGTTGTCGACGCAATGACAGGTCAGGACGCCGTCAACACGGCCCGCGAGTTCAATTCTCGGCTTGATTTCGACGGCGTTGTCCTCACCAAGCTCGACGGCGACACACGCGGCGGCGCGGCTCTGTCGATACGCACCGTTGTCGAGAAACCGATCAAATTTGTCGGTACAGGCGAAAAACTCGATGCCCTCGACGTGTTCCATCCGGCCCGAATGGCCGACCGTATCCTCGGAATGGGCGACATCGTCTCGCTCGTCGAGAAGGCACAGGAAGCCTATAACGAAAAAGAAGCCCGCGAGCTTCAGCGCAAGATTGCCAAAAACCAGTTCAACTTCGACGACTTCCTCAATCAGATCAACCAGATCAAGAAAATGGGCAACATAAAAGACCTCGCCGCCATGATCCCCGGCGTCGGTAAAGCCCTGAAAGATGTCGAGATCGACGACGACGCCTTCAAAAGCGTCGAGGCAATCATCCACTCGATGACAAAAGAAGAGCGCCAGAATCCCTCCATCATCAACGCAAGCCGCCGCCAGCGCATAGCCCGCGGTTCAGGCACTTCGCTTGTCGAAGTCAACCGGCTGATGAAACAGTTCGAGCAGACCCGCAAAATGATGAAAGCCGCCACAGCAATGAAAAATCCCATGAAAATGATGCGCCAGATTCGTCAGGCGCGGCACCGCTAATACCAATATTCTTATATCATGCAACTTATTGACGGAAAGAAAACGGCTGCCGATATAAAAGCCGAAATCAAGGCGGAAGTCGAGCAGATCGTCGCAAACGGAGGCAAACGTCCTCATCTTGCCGCTATTCTCGTAGGCCACGACGGCGGAAGCGAGACCTATGTGGCAGCAAAAGTGAAAGCCTGTGAGGAATGCGGTTTCAAGTCTACTCTTCAGCGCTTTGAAAGCGACATCGACGAAGAAACGCTACTGGCCAAGATCGACGAGTTCAACCGCGAATCCGACATCGACGGATTCATTGTCCAGCTCCCCCTGCCGAAACATATCGACGAACAGCGCGTTATCCGCGCCGTCGATCCCAATAAGGATGTCGACGGGTTCCATCCCGTCAACGTCGGCCGCATGGCTCTCGGACTTCCGACATTTGTCAGCGCCACCCCTTCCGGAATCATGGAACTTCTGAAACGCTACGACATTCCGACACGCGGAAAAAAATGCGTCGTTCTGGGCCGAAGCAACATCGTCGGCAAACCCATGGCGATTCTGATGATGCAGAAAACAAATCCGGGAAACGCGACAGTGACAGTCTGCCACAGCGCTACTCCCGACATCGCATCCGTCACTCGTGAAGCCGACATTATCATCGCAGCTCTCGGACAGCCCGGGTTCGTCACTGCCGATATGGTCAAACCCGGAGCGACAATCATCGACGTCGGCACGACTCGCGTGCCTGATGCAACCCGCAAGAGCGGCTGGCGTCTGTGCGGCGACGTTGATTTCGACAATGTCGCGCCCCTTTGCTCGTTCATAACGCCGGTTCCCGGCGGCGTGGGCCCGATGACAATCTGCTCTCTCATGCGCAACACCCTACTTGCCGCTAAAGGAGCCGTTAAATAAGTCTCATAGATATTTTTCAGACACACGGTCGGGGACAGAGGCGATTGACCTCTGTTCCCGACTGATTTTTGTCTGCAATACATCTGAACCTACGAATATTCTTCGTATATTTGCGTTGTTGTGGCGCTATGCGTAACTTCAACGCCATCACCGAAAGCCGATGCCTAAATTCAATCTATACGACCAGAAAATTGACTTCGCGGCTATTAAAGAAACCTGTCGCGAAAAAGGAACACACACGCACTATGCCAAAGATGAACCTTTTGTGCATCAGGGATATGTCGGCAAATATCTCGGAGTTGTTGAATCGGGCTATTTCAAATACGTAACGCTGACTTCGTCAGGCGACGAGGCTGTCGTAGGTTTTGCCTTCGAAGGCGAGATCGTCGCCGACTATTACAATTCGTTTAACGGCCTCCCCTCTGAAATCTCTATAAAAGCCGGCTCGGAAGCAGAAGTATCACAAATCCGGACAGTTGAGGCGCGGGAACGATTTATGTCAGGGACGGCAAGAAAATCCTCCACATGGGAATTTAAAGCAGCGCGATAAGTCGCGGTCGAAATCGACTCTACAGGCGGGAATAAAGGCTTCACGGCCTCTGTTTCCGCCTGATTATCGCTTCAGGCATGTCTTATGCGCATAGTTTTTTGCAGGAAAGTTTGGCGAGCTTAGGCGGAAATTGTATCTTTGTTGGCATTGTAGCAACATATTTGAATATGAAACAATTTTTCATGTCTTTTCTGGGAACCGTCGCAGGCATATTTGTGTCGGGTTTCCTCATCTCGATAGGCTTATTTATTCTGACCGTAATGGCTATTGTTTCGTCGGCGACCCACAGCGAATATAGCGTTAAAGACAAATCGATATTATATCTCGATCTGAGTCGGGAAATCGTCGAACAGCCCGCTTCGCTCGACATTATGGCAAAGCTTACCAATGACGGCCCGTCGGCCGATGTTCTCTACAATATTATCGACGCCATCGACGCCGCGGCCGACGATGACCGTATCAAAGGCATTTTCATCGACGCCAACGGTTCGTCGGCAGGCACAGCCCAGCGCAAGGCCATCATTGATGCTCTCCGCCGCTTCAAAAAGTCGGGGAAATGGATCTATAGCTACGGCGACTACTACAGTCAGGGCGACTACTACATCGCAGCATCTACATCCGACAGTCTTTACATAAACCCTCTTGCCAGCGTCGACATCCACGGACTTGGCGGACGGATGATGTTCTTCAAGAATCTGCTCGACAAAATCGGAGTCGAAATGCAGGTCGTCAAAGTCGGCACTTACAAGAGCGCCGTCGAGCCATTTATCCTGACCGAGCCGAGCGCAGCCTCTATTGAACAGCAGCAGCTCTATCTCGGCAATCTCTGGAAAGACATCCGCGCATCTATCGCCAAAGGGCGCAAAGTATCGGCCGACTCCGTCAACGCATGGGCCAACTCTTTCTCGTTCACATTCGACGCCACTCAGATTATCAGGAAGAGAATTGCCGACGCCTCGGCATATCGCCATGAGTTTATCGACAAGCTCAAGGAACTGACCGATATCGACAAAGACGACGACCTGCGTCTCGTCACTCCCGCCCAATATATCACCTCGAAACCCCATAAGAGCCATAAGACCACAATTGCAGTTCTCTATGCCTCGGGCGACATAACCGAAAGCGGCAAGGACGGCATTGCCTCAGACCGCCTCGTTCCCGAGATTCTCGAACTGGCTGAAAACGACGATATCGACGGACTGATTCTGCGTGTGAATTCGGGCGGAGGCTCGGCATTTGCCAGCGAACAGATATGGGAAGCCCTCGGAGAGTTCAAGGAAATGACAGGGAAACCGTTCTATGTCTCGATGAGCGACTATGCCGCCTCCGGTGGATACTACATATCATGCGGCGCCGATAAAATCTACGCCGAACCGGTGACTATCACCGGCTCAATCGGCATATTCGGTCTCATACCCAACATCCGGGGACTCGTCACCGACAAACTTGGCGTCACCACCTACCCGATTTCCACTAATCCGGCCGGCGCACAGCCCGACATTTTCGCTCCTATGACTGAAAGTCAGCGCGCAGGTATGCAGAGCTATGTCGACCGCGGCTACGAACTTTTCGTCAAACGTGTTGCAGGCGGGCGTAAGAAGACTGTTGAACAGATCAAGGCCATCGCAGAAGGCCGTGTCTGGGACGGACGTGAAGCTCTCAGAATCGGACTCGTCGACAAACTCGGCGGACTCGACACTGCTTTGGCCGACATGGCCAGAGAGCTCGGTGTCGAAAGCTGGAGTGTAGAGCGCTATCCCAAGACCGAAGACGATGTTCTGACAGCACTGCTTATGATGAGCGACCGTATGGAACAGAGCGCACTCGAACGCAAGCTCGGCGATGTAGCTGAAATCTACCGCACTATTGAATCCATCAGGCAATATCAGGGCGTTCAGGCCCGTATGCAGCCTGTTGTAATCGAATAACGCCGCCGGTATGCCCCGCAACAAATTTCTGTCGGTGCTGCTGCTTCTGCCGCTTTCAAAGCTTTACGGGCTTGGTGTGGCTTTACGCAACCAACTCTTCGAGAGAAAAGTTCTGAAGCAGACAGAATTCGACATACCCGTTGTTGTGGTTGGTAACATCGCCGTTGGCGGAACCGGCAAGACACCCCACGCCGAATATATCATTAACTCGCTCCGCGACCGGTATCATATCGGTCTGCTTTCACGCGGCTATCGCCGGTCGACAAAGGGGTTCGTCATGGGCAGCGAGCTGACAACTCCGGCCGACATCGGCGACGAGCCTTATCAGATCATGCGGAAATTCGGTTCGGACATATCTGTGGCCGTCTGCGAAAAACGCGTTGAAGGCATAAACCGAATGCGCGAGATAGATCCGAAGATCGACCTCATAGTGCTCGACGACGCGTTCCAGCACCGCTACGTCAAGCCTACCGTAGCGGTTGTTCTGACAGAATATGCGCGCCCGGCCTTCTCCGACTCGCTACTCCCCTACGGACGCCTTCGCGAACCTGTCTCGGCACTGAACCGCGCCGACATTGTGGTCATTACAAAATGTCCTGAGAACATGAAGCCGATGGATGTCAGAATGTTCAAGGAGAACCTTAATCTGTTCCCATACCAGAAGCTATATTTCTCGCGCTATCTCTACGGACATCTTGTCGCCGTTTTTCCCGACAAAGTGACATCAATACCTCGGCTGGAGCGCATGACGGGCGACGACACGATTCTCGTTGTCAGCGGGGTCGCCAATCCACGCCCGTTCGTCCGCCACATACGCCAATATCAGGCGCGCGTCAATATCCAGCGCTATCCCGATCACGCAACCTACGCGGCTGCCGATATGGAAGCCATACTCCGCAAATTCAGCACAATGAGCGGGAAGCGTAAACACATAATAACGACAGAAAAAGACGCTGTCAAGCTCGCTCATAATCCATATTTTCCGCATGAACTCAAAGAGCATATCTTCTATCTGCCTGTCAGTGTCGACTTTTTGCCGAACCCGATCCACGGCACAAAGTCGCCCGAAGATTTCGACACTGTTCTGCGTCACAAGATAGAACATCCCGAAGCTCTCAAACAATAGCATCAACTGATTTGTTAATCACTAAACCTGATACGCACCATGCTCGAAAAAATCAAAGAAACAGCGGCATATATCCGCTCTAAAGTCACCGATATACCTGAAATAGCCATTATTCTCGGAACCGGCCTCGGATCTCTGGCCGACCACATGACCGAAACAACAGTCGTGCCCTACTCCGAGATTCCCAATTTCCCGGTTTCAACAGTCCAGGGCCACAAGGGGAATCTCATATTCGGAACTCTCGGCAAAAAGCGCGTTATCGCAATGCAGGGCCGCTTCCACTACTACGAAGGCTACGATATGAAGACCGTCACCTTCCCCGTGCGCATTTTTCAGGCCCTCGGCGTAAAAATCCTTTTCGTCAGCAATGCCTCGGGCGGCATGAACAAAGAATTCAAAGTCGGCGACCTTATGGTCATAACCGACCACATCAACCTGTTCCCCGAGCACCCTCTCCGCGGACACAACTACGACGAACTCGGCACACGCTTCCCGCCGATGACCCATGCCTACGACTCGCGTCTCATCGGGCTTGCCGACGAAATAGCCCGCGAAAAGGACATACGGCTGATGCACGGCGTATATGTCGGCGTGACAGGCCCCACCTTCGAGACTCCGTCGGAATACAACTACTACAGCATAATAGGAGGTGACGCCGTCGGCATGTCGACCGTTCCCGAGGTCATAGTAGCCAACCATGCCGGAATGAGAGTATTCGGAATCTCCGTCATCACCGATCTCGGCGGCAAATATGTCACTCAGGTGCCGACCCACGAAGAGGTACAGCAGGCCGCTCTGATCGCACAGCCCAAATGCCTCGAGATAATGAAAGAGCTCGTCAACCGGGCTGAATAAAACCAGATCCTCAATTTATGGAGCAACCCAAGCTTACCGAAATATCGCAACTCGGAGAGTTCGGCCTTATTGACCGGCTCACCAAAGATCTGCCGCATCACAATCCATCGACAGTTCGCAGTGTCGGCGACGACGCAGCCGTGCTTCGTTACCCGGGAGATGTCGACGAACTCGTGACGACCGACCTTCTCGTCGAAGGGATCCATTTCGACCTCACCTACATGCCGCTTAAACATCTCGGCTACAAGGCAGCCGTGGTGAATTTCAGCGACATATATGCCATGAACGGACATCCGCGCCAAATCGTGGTCTCGCTGGCAATATCATCGCGTTTCGCTGTCGAGCACCTCGAAGAGCTTTACGCCGGAATACGTCTGGCGTGTGACATATACGGGGTTGATCTTGTCGGAGGGGATACAACTGCCTCACGATCAGGTCTTGTCATCTCGATAACCTGTATCGGAGAAGCCGCCCCCGACGCTGTTGTCACGCGCGACGGCGCCAAAGACACCGACCTCATCTGCGTCAGCGGGGATCTCGGATCGGCTTACATGGGGCTACAGCTTCTCGAGCGCGAGAAAGTCGCTTCGAAAGGCATCAAAGACTTCCAGCCCGAGTTCGGCGGCAAAGAATACCTTATCGAACGCCAGCTGAAGCCCGAGGCCCGGCGCGATATAGTCACCGCTCTTGCTGAAGCCGGTATCAAGCCTACGGCCATGATGGATATAAGCGACGGTCTCTCGAGCGAATTGCTCCATATCTGCAAGCAAAGCGACACAGGCTGCCGCATCTACGAAGAACGTATTCCCATCGATTATCAGACAGCCATAATGGCCGAAGAACTCGGCATGAATCTCGTCACCGCAGCCCTTAACGGCGGCGAAGACTACGAACTGCTCTTCACCATTCCGCTCTCACGCCACGAAGATGTTTCGAAAATCAAAGGCGTAAGCGTGATCGGACATATCTGCAAACCTGAAATGGGTTGCGCCATGGTCACGCGCGACGGCGGAGAGATTGAGCTTAAGGCTCAAGGGTGGAACCACTGGCAGAAGTAATGGACGACAATCAGTTATTGCTCTCGGAGCTCTATAAAAGAGCCGTCGGGAGCGCTCCTGCGGCCGTAACACGTCTGATAGGATCAGGATCGGCGCGCGCTTACTATCGCCTCGAAGGAGAACGCAATCTGATCGGCACAATCGGCACTTCGGTTGCCGAGAACCGCGCCTTTCTTTATCTCGACAGCCACTTTGCCGAAGCCGGGCTGAATGTTCCCACAGTTGTCGCCGTAAGCGACGACGAAATGGCTTATCTGCAATCCGACCTTGGTGACACGTCGCTTTTCAGGCTGTTGCAATTCAATAACCTGAAGCCCGACGAACGTACCCGCGGGCTGCTTCGTGAAACTATCGGACGATTGCCCGACATTCAGTATAAAGGAGCGCGTAGTCTGGATTTCAGTCACTGTTATCCTGTCGAGAGTTTCGACAGGCGCTCAGTCATGTGGGATCTGAACTACTTCAAATACTGCTTTCTGAAGATTTCAGGTATCGAATTCGACGAAGCAGGACTTGAAGATGACTTTGAGCATCTTGCCGGCCTGCTTCTCGACGACTCCGACAGCGAACCGACATTCATGTATCGCGACTTCCAGTCGCGCAACGTCATGATAAAAGAAAATGCTCCATGGTTCATAGACTTTCAGGGCGGCCGACGGGGGCCTGCTCTTTACGATCTCGCATCCTTCCTATGGCAGGCACGCGCCGGCTTCAGCCATGAGCTGAGGTCGGAACTTGCCGCGCTTTATCTTGAATCGGTTCAGCGATATCACCATTGGGATGCCGATGAGTTCAACTATAGGCTCAGCCTGTTCGCGCTATTCAGAACCCTTCAGGTTTTAGGCGCATACGGACTTCGCGGTCTTCACGAACAGAAGCCTCATTTCATAGAAAGCATTTTTCCGGCATTGAATAACCTCAAGAGCCTCAGCATCGGGCTGGAACGGGATTTTCCGGCACTGTCAGCCGCTGCGGCGCAGATACTTGAATGTCCTCTTTTCAGCCAGCCGACAAAAATTGACGGGCTGACTGTCGAGGTCAACAGCTTCGGCTTCAGAGCCGGCGGAATTCCCCGCGATCTGACAGGCAACGGAGGCGGTTTCGTATTCGACTGCCGCGCTATCACAAATCCCGGCCGTATTCAGGAATATATGCCGTTGACCGGCCTCGACGAACCCGTGCGCCGTTTTCTCGAAGAGGACGGCGAGATTATCGAATTCCTCACCCATGCGAAAGCGATGGTCGGCGAAAGTGTCAAACGTTATCTCGAACGCGGATTCACAAGCCTTAAAGTTTCGTTCGGATGCACCGGTGGACGCCATCGGAGCGTCTACTGCGCCCAGGCAATGGCGGAATGGCTCAACAGCGAATTCGGCGTGGCCGTCGACCTCAACCACCGCGAGCGCGGAATCCGCAAACTCATGCCTGCGCGATGAAAGCGATGATATTTGCCGCCGGACTCGGCACTCGCCTATACCCGCTGACGCTGACGCGCCCCAAGGCGCTGGTGGAGGTGGCAGGCAAGACGGCTCTTGAACGTGCTATTGAGGCCGTTACTGAAGCCGGAGCCCGCGAAATCGTCGTCAATGTGCATCACTTCGCTACGATGGTGATTGACTTTATCGGGAACAAAGACTGGAAGGTGCCGATAAGGATAAGCGACGAGTCGGCACTTCTTCTCGATACCGGCGGAGGCCTTCTTAAAGCGCGGCCCATGCTCGACAATTCCGACGGAGAACCTATTCTGATCCATAACGCCGACATCGTTACAGATATTCCTCTGAAAAAGATGAAGCTCGATGGCGCCGACATCAGACTACTGACATCAAACCGCGAATCATCACGTCGGCTTACGTTCGACATGAACGGGCGTCTGACCGGCTGGCGCAATTTGCAGACTGGCGAAACCAAGGGTAAACCTGATCCCGATGATAAAGCACTTTCTTTCGGCGGAATTCATCTCGTTTCGCCGGCAATTTTCGAGGTCCTCGAAAAATATGCGCCGGCAAACACACCATTCTCGCTGACGCCATTTTATATCGCTAATGTCGAAAAGCTTGACATTCGTTGCTGGCAGCAACCCGGCGGAACACGATGGCACGACATCGGACGTCCGACAACTCTCGAATCGGCCCGCAATGACTTTGCTGATTTGCACATCTCAAAACAATAGAGTATCTTTGCAGCGCCTGAAGCTCGAATGGTGGAATGGTAGACACGAGGGACTTAAAATCCCTTGGCCATAGCGGCTGTGCGGGTTCGAGTCCCGCTTCGAGCACAATTTTCACCCAATGACCAACAAGACTGTAAAAGATTACAAGGTCGTCGACGCCACCAAGCTGGCCGACGGCCGTTACGCATGTCTGGTAATGGAAGCTGTCGACGGCAGTCTCCCCTCCGACATTCTTCCCGGCCAGTTCGCACAGGTTGCTGTAGAAGTTCCAGGCGTCATGCTTCGCCGTCCGATATCAATTAATTACGTTGATTACACTAAACGACAGGTAAGACTGCTCGTCAGAGACGCAGGCCGCGCAACCCATCGGCTCGTCAACGCCAGGAGCGGCGACACATTCAATATGCTGATGCCTCTCGGAAACGGCTTCACGCTATCTCATGCCGGCGAACGTGTTCTGCTCGTCGGCGGCGGCGTAGGTGTTGCTCCCCTGCTCTGCCTCGGTGCGGCTCTTGTTGCCAACGGAGCAAAGCCGGAATTCCTGTTAGGCGCCCGCACAGCGGCTGATCAGCTACAGCTTCCGGAATTCGAGGCACTCGGAAAAGTATATATATCGACCGACGACGGCTCTATGGGCGCCTCCGGCACTGTTGTTGACAATCCTGTTATCGCGAACGAAAACTTCGACCGGATATATTGCTGCGGGCCGATGCCGATGATGAAAGCCGTAGCCTCGGTAGCGCGGCGCCGTGGTATCGATTGCGAAGTTTCACTTGAAAACACGATGGCCTGCGGACTTGGCGCCTGCCTATGCTGCGTCGAGAAAACCGTGAAAGGAAATGTATGTGTCTGCACCGAAGGCCCTGTCTTTAATATAAATCAGCTGACATGGTAAATCTCAATGTTGATCTGGGGCGCGGCCTCACACTGAAAAACCCCGTACTCACAGCGTCAGGCACCTTCGGTTATGGCGAAGAATTCGCCCCGTTTGTCGAACTCGGACGCCTCGGAGGTTTCATCGTAAAAGGCACCACCCTCAATCCGCGCGAAGGGAACGACTACCCCCGCATGGCCGAGACGCCCGCAGGCATGCTAAATGCCGTCGGTCTTCAGAACAAGGGCGTTGATTATTTCATCGAGCATATCTATCCTCGCATAGCCGATACGGACAGCCGGCTGATTGTCAACGTTTCAGGCGCTTCGCCCGACGATTACGCCGAAGTTGCCCGTCGCCTCGCTCCACTCGAGAAAGTTGCGGCCGTAGAGGTCAATATCTCATGCCCCAACGTCAGGCAGGGAGGTATGGCATTCGGCACTACCTGCGAAGGAGCCGAAACTATCACACGTGCTGTCAGAGACGCATTCCCGCGCCACGTTATGGTCAAGCTGTCGCCCAACGTAACGTCCGTCACCGACATCGCTCTGGCCGCTGAAGGTGCCGGAGCCGACAGCGTTTCTCTGATCAACACACTTCTCGGCATGGCTATCGACGTTGAACGTCGTCGGCCGTATCTTTCCACAATTACGGGCGGCCTGTCCGGACCCGCCGTGCGTCCGGTTGCTGTCAGAATGGTATGGCAGGTAGCCAAAGCGGTGAAAATACCTGTTGTCGGCCTCGGCGGTATCATGACAGCCCGCGATGCGCTCGAATTCATTATGGCCGGCGCCTCGGCAATTGAAGTCGGCACCGCGAATTTCGTAGACCCTGCTGTGACCGGCAAGATAGTCGACGGAATCGAGGAATACCTGATCAGAAACGGATTCGACAGCATCGACGCCATTCGCGGCATAATCTGACCTGAAAAATGGTTTTATCCATTCGCAAAGCCGAAGAATCTGACACGGAGATTATCGGCTCAATTTTCGCTGTGGCCCGACAGTTCATGGCCCGGACCGGCAATCCTACTCAGTGGGGCAATTCTTCGCCGGATATGAATCTTGTCGCCGGCGACATCCGTCGGAAAGAAAGCTATGTGATCGAGAGCGATGGAAAAATTGTCGCCACCTTCGCCATGGTCAAAGGCCGGGATCCGCATTACAGCGCTATTGACAACGGGGAGCACTATCTGACATTACACCGGGTTGCCACAGATGGAAGTATAAAAGGTCTGATGCCACTGATTTTCCAATGGGCCGATATGCACTCGCCGATCTTGAGAATCGACACCCACGCAGCAAACGCTCCGATGCTTAACAGAATCGAGGAAGCCGGATTCGTTTTCGACGGCATAGTAACAATGGATGACGGCAGCCCTCGGAGAGCTTTCCACCGCCGCAAGCAGTTCGACTTTCCGGCCAGCGATATTATCAACAGGCTGAAATCCATGCAAGACAGCGACCAGCGTAAAGTTTTGATGCGGTTTTTCAAAACCGGTACGGGAGAATATGGTGAGGGCGATGAGTTTCTGGGGCTGAAAGTGCCGCAGACACGACAGATTGCCAAAGAATACCGACTTAAGGTTCCTTTCCACCAAATTGCGCTGATGCTCGGCTCTGAATGGCACGAAGTGCGCCTGTGCGCGCTACTTCTTCTGGTCGAAGAGATGAAGAAAGCTCAGGGACAACACGCCTCACTCATAGCCGACTTCTACCTTGACTATGCCGAAAGGGCCAACAACTGGGATCTTGTCGATCTATCCGCTCCATATATCATCGGAGAATGGCTATCACGCAAAAAGCCCGACGGAAAATTGCCCTCGACGGATATTCTTATACGCCTCTCTTCCTCCGAAAACCTGTGGCGCCAGCGTATCGCAATAGTGTCGACATACACGCTCATACGTTCGGGAATTTTTGAACCGACACTGGCGCTCAGCAAAAAATATCTGACCCACAAGCATGATCTGATTCATAAAGCCACAGGATGGATGCTTCGGGAAATGGGCAAAAGAGACCTCGATGCGCTCCGCGGCTTTCTCGACACATATCAAAAACAGATGCCACGCACGGCGCTTCGCTATGCTATAGAAAAGCTTTCGGCAGAAGAACGCCGGCGCCGTCTCGCCCGCTAAAGGGGCAAAAGGCGCCGACGATTTTATTAAAGCTTTTATTCAGCCCGATATGTAGGAGCAGCCTTAGGGGCTTTTCCCTTAATAACGTCGTGATAATAGGCGTAGGTCATCGGTACGCCTGAACCGGCTACCGTATCGACCACCCGCGCAACAACTATTATGTGGGTGTCACACTCGACAAACTGCTCGGCCTTGAGAATCAGACGGCCACAGAATTTTCCTTTGACACAGGGCGTCATCGAAATTACCTCCATACCGAACGGCTCATACTTGTCGGTATCACGGCTGCTGAAGAATCCGAACTTGCCGATTATCATCGGATCGGTATCTTCGGCGATTATCGACAACGAGAACCGACAATTCTGACGGATAGCCTCAAGGGTATAGTTATTCTTGTTGAGGCACACAGCAACGCGGGGAGTGGTGCTTGTTACCTGAAAACACGTATTAATAGTGCATCCGACAGCTTTTCCGTCGATAAACGCACCAACGACATAAAGTCCGTAGGTCAGCTTGTATAATGTTGTTAAATCCATAAATTAAGATTTTATTTGATCAGTTCTTTTTCGACTTTCGCTCCACAGACAACGATATAAATGCCGGGAGTGGAAGAACGTTCATTCAGTTTCAACCCCTGAAGCGTATAATATGTTTTCTCGGGATCGATATTTTCAAGCTCAGAGAGCGAAGTCGTCTTGGTTATCGACAGTTTGTTTGTGGCAAAATTAGCAACAAGATCATATTTTCCTGGCTTAATGCTGAATGATTTGGTCGATGACGAATGGAAAGCATCCTCGCCATTAGGCCAGTTTCGCTGCAGATCAAGACTGCCCGACGGAGTCAGTTCCTGACCTTCTTCGGTTGCACCAAAACGTTCGAAACTATTGTTCAGCATATCGAAAGTCAATGCTTTTCCGGTCTGGAAATTGAAATAGTAATCACCGTCGGCGCGAGAATCGGAGTTTTCGAAGACAACATCGGTAGCTATATACGAGTTCCCATCACGGGTGAGAGCCACGGGTGACTCTATATTCCAGTGAGATGAACCCGCGATATTGCCGACCATGAAGAGATTGTCGGGCACATAGACAAATGAACCGGCATCAAGCAATGTCACTGTCTTTTTCTTGAAATCGAAGACTATATCGTATGTTCCTGCGGGCGCTTTCCAGTTATATGCGCCGCCGGGATTATTGCCGACAGTGAAATCACACACATCAGCAGGTTCGTTCAAAGCGATGACCTGATCGGCGCTTGCAGCTCCGTAACGATCAGACTGATTCACTTCATCCCATTTCGTTCCTGTAGCCGTGATGAAAGTGAACTTAGAATAACCGGTAGTTCCCTCTTCTGTAAGAGTAATATTCGGGGCCACATACTGCGCGCCCATCTGAACGAGACGTGTCGGGTCAGAAATCGCCCAACCGTTGAACGTTCCGACAACATACATATTCTTAGGCATTCCGCTGAGGTCTACCCCATCACTCGGATCTGACGCAACATCCATCCACATGCTATATTGGGTACCGGATGCAACTTTGGTGAAAGATGAGAATGTATTATCATAATCTGTTGTCCAACCGATTCTAACGCCGAGGGTTCCTTTCGAGCCATAAATCTTTGCCACATAACAGCCTGTCTCGCTCTTTATGACATCGACTTTGCTCGTGTTGCTTACCCCGCAAGCCTTGCGGGCGAGAATCAGGGGCTTGAGCTGCTCCTTATAGTCAATCCAATGACGAAGGAAGACGCAGGGAGTACCGGGGCTGCTGAGAATGAAGGCGTTCGCAGCCACGACGTCTCCGCCGAACTTGCTGCCTTCACGATAGGTGTCGTGGTTATCAACGAAAGTAACCGAATACTGGGGGTAGCCGAAATGGATCATGCCGGCCGGCTGGTCTGTAGTTCCGTTCGCCTTCCAGACCAACTTCGTCATGTCCCAATAGCCGCTGAAAGCACTGTTGATAGCATACTTACACGGGAAATCGAATGCGGCGCTCGTCTTGCCTGTCGCGTCGATCCACGCCTTGACGGCATCATAACTGGCGTCCCAGTATTCACCGACACAGAATTCAGGCTGGCTGTATTCGTTATAGACTTTGGTATACTGGCCGCCATATCCTTTCACCATGTCGAGCCGGAAACCAGCATAGCCATATTTCTCCATCAGACACTTCTGATAATTCTTACAGTTGTCCTGAACATTGGCGTTCGTATGGTCGAGGTCACGCGCTCCGTCGAAATTGTCGCCGGTATCGTAGGCGCCGGTCGGCGTGGCCTGTCCCGACGCATTTGCGACTTCATCATTGCGGCATATTCCCTCAGGGCCGATTTTCCATTTTGTTCCGTTCCATTCTTCGGTAGGAAAATCAGTCCAGTTCGTAACACCATTTCTATGATTGATAACAACATCAGCGATAAAACCTATGCCTTTTTCCTTGAAAACTCTGATCATATTCAGAAGCTCTTCCTCTGTGCCGAACGACGAGTTGTGGTTCGTAAACCAATATTGCGGCATATAGCCCATCTGCTTTCCGCTTCCACAGCTTCCGCTGTTCGGAATCCAGATAAGGTCGAAATACTTGCTGAGCTCATCGACCTGTGATGTCAGGTTCGTCCACTTGGTGTCCTCATAGCTGTCCCAGTAGAAACCTTGAAGCATAACGCCCTCATATTCCGTCGGAAAACCGGGGTTAGCGCTGATTGATGGCGTTAGAGCCAACGCCAGAAGCGCCTGGCTGATCAATGCAAATTTTTTCATAATATTGTGGCGTATGATTCTTTTATGAGATGCAAAAATACTTAAATTTATTTTAAGCGACAAATTGATGCCATAATCCGAATTCACATTCGGGATGGCTCAGAAATCAAGAAGACGATAATAGCGGCGCGCATTGCTACGCGTTGTCAGGTCGAAATGCCACCACTCGGTTCGCAGCGGGCGCCATCCGGCCGCAACCATCACTCTGCGCAACAGCTGACGGTTTTCACGCTCTTCGGCTGTTATTCTGCCCTGACGGACCAGCTGAGCCTCGCGATCGATATTAGCCTCGGGGCCAAGATGGTCGACGGGAGTCCCCATCGGCAATTGAGCTCCCGAAGAATCGATAATAGTCAGATCCACAGCCATTCCAAAATTATGCAGACCGCCGCCACGGGCCGGATTGGCGACGTAGCGCGCTTTCCCCGTCCCACGGACACTCTGATACATTCGGCGCTGCACGCTCATGGGCCGGGCAGCATCGGTGACAAGCAGACGAAAACCCGGCCTGATTCGCGACAATTCGGCCTGAGCCCGCGCGAGAGCCTGCGCTGCCTTAGGATGGAGATAGCAGCCGTTGACTGAGTCGGTATATAGAACAACCCCGGTGAAATTGTCATCGCAGGCGTAAAGAAGTTCCACGGCAATTCGCTGATCGAGAGTGGTAGCATCTACCATTCCCGACTCGCGGAACAGCTCGTCGAGAGTCTTCGACGACGCGCTTACAGAAACTGCAAGCCCGGTTACTACCAAAAATAAGCGCCAAGCCCGACGGGCCCGGCGCATATTTATATAAGTCATGATTATTTCGTCAACGGACACCCTTTGCATTTCTCTGCAATCTGAGTGAAGAAATCATTGCCCTTGTCGTCGACAAGAATAAATGCGGGGAAATCTTCGACCTCAATCTTCCAGATAGCTTCCATACCAAGCTCGGGATACTCCAAAAGTTCGACTTTCTTAATGGAGTTCTTTGCGAGTATAGCGGCGGGGCCACCGATTGAGCCGAGATAGAAACCGCCATGCTTATGGCAGGCATCGGTAACCTGCTGTGAGCGGTTGCCCTTGGCGATCATTACCATTGAACCTCCGGCTGCCTGGAACTGATCGACATAGCTGTCCATGCGGCCGGCTGTAGTCGGGCCGAATGAGCCGCTGGGCAAGCCTGCGGGAGTCTTGGCAGGCCCGGCATAATAAATAGGATGGTCTTTGAGATACTGAGGCATAGGCTCGCCCTTGTCAAGGCGCTCCTTGATCTTTGCATGGGCGATATCACGGCCGACGATTATAGTGCCGTTAAGCGACAGACGGGTCGAAACAGGATATTTCGACAGTTCGGCGCGAATCTCGTCCATCGGACGGTTGAGGTCAATCCTGACAACATCGCCTTCGCCTTCGCGACGATAAGCCTCCGGGATCAGTTCTCCGGGATTTGAGTCGAGACGCTCTATCCAGAGACCTTCTCGGTTGATCTTTGCCTTTACATTGCGGTCGGCCGAACAGCTGACGCCGAGACCTACAGGGCAGGATGCGCCATGGCGCGGCAGACGGATAACGCGGATGTCATGGGCGAAATACTTGCCGCCGAACTGAGCGCCGAGTCCGATTTTGCGGGTTGCCTCGAGAAGTTCCTTTTCAAGCTCCTTATCGCGGAAAGCATGACCGAGTTCATTGCCATGGTCGGGCAGCTCGTCGAGATATTTAACCGAAGCTTTCTTCACGACTTCAAGATTCTTCTCAGCCGAAGTTCCGCCGATAACGATGGCGATATGATAAGGCGGACAGGCAGCCGTGCCGAGTGTCTTCATCTTCTCGACAAGGAAAGGAATGAGAGTCTTAGGGTTGATAAGAGCCTTTGTCTCCTGATAGAGATAAGTCTTGTTGGCAGAACCGCCGCCCTTCGCTACGAACAGGAATTTATACTCATCGCCATCACCGGCATGAATATCAATCTGCGCAGGGAGATTACATCCGGTATTGACCTCGTCATACATATTCAGGGGGGCGTTCTGGCTATAGCGGAGATTATCGGTAGTATATGTGTCATACACACCGTGAGAGATATATTCCTCATCGTGTCCGCCGGTCCAGACCGACTGGCCTTTGGTAGCGTGAATTACAGCAGTGCCGGTGTCCTGACAGAACGGGAGCTGACCCATTGCAGCGACCTCGGCATTGCGCAGCATTGTGAGTGCCACAAACTTATCGTTCTCGCTGGCTTCGGGGTCAGACAAGATTTTGGCCACCATCTCGTTATGCTCGCGACGCAGCATAAAGGCATTGTCGTGTGTTGCCTGACGCGTCAGAACGCGCAGTGCCTCCGGATCGACCACGAGCATCTCGTGACCGTTCCAATTCTCAACCTTGACATAGTCTGATGTCAGCAGATAATACTCGGTCTTGTCCGGACCAAGCGGGAACATTTCCTGGTATTTGAAAGGTTTTGTTGCCATTTCAGAGGATATTATATCGAAATTGGGTTAAAAATTAATTTTCAGATGAATCTTTAGGCAGTCCGACAATCTCAGGAGTGAAATTAATAGTCAGCGACTCAATCTGTTTCGACGGCTTAAGAGTCGTAACAGTAACCCTGACTATTTTGCCACCGACCGCCTCGCGGTAAGCCCGGGTGATGACTTTTTGTCCGCGCCCCTTACCCTTGAGGGAATATCTATACTCCAACGGATTGTCAGGCTCCTGAATGAGTTCCATAACATCATTGCCCATGAGCAACGAAACAGTAGAACCCAGATCAGTCACTTCTATCGGCGGAGCCTGAAGCGACTGATAAGTCTCATGCGGGCCCGCTGCATCGACAAAAGTGGCACCAGAAGGCACAAACATCTCCTGAGCGCCGGCAACGGCAGCCAATGCGACGAATACCACAATGGGTAATAATCTCTTGAGAATCATAACTGCTGATAATATGCCACAATATTACGAAAATTTCATGACATCATCACACAATTCGTCTAAAAAAGCGCCCGCAGAGTTAAATATAGTTAAACCTTTCGTATATTCAATATCATCGCAGTATATTTGCAGACTCCAACCACTGAAAGGGGCTGACCGGTTTTGACAGCGTGTAGAGGTGGTGAGTAAGCATGCAGAGCAATGATGGCTACGCTCTATAATCAGAGACATCAACAATTTTAAATGGCGAAAACAACTACGCTCTCGCTGCCTGATTGAAGCACAGTAGATCAGCTTTATCGGCGCAATAGTTGCGCCGACGAGACATCACCCGATTGTCGTCGTCCCGAGACTAATCGACAAGGTGGTGCAGTTAAATCGGGAATAGGCAGGTCGACGCCTCGGCCTCCTGCCGAAAATTTAGAGGATAAGGTGCCGTTTGGTGGCCACGGGCCGGGCGACACACGAAAACCAACTTGTGGATAAGCATGTAGAAAGCTCATTAGTTCCGCGTTTGGACGAGGGTTCGAATCCCTCCAGCTCCACTAAGTGTTCCGGACACCTTCCGGACGACACAAGACAAAATAAAGACAAACCGCAGAATATCAGCAAATTCTGCGGTTTTTTCGTGCCTAAAAATGACGACTCAGGACCGTCATCGGACAGAAAAAAGACCGCAACGGACGGCTATTCGTTACCAACTCGTTACCCGATTTTTCAAAATATGAAATGGTAACGATTGGGTAACGATTAGCGCTGCATAAAGCATAATATCAATAAGTTACGAGATGCTAACTCGGACATAAGTCGGAAAAATACGGTCAAAATCCGTACACATGAGCTGTCTTTCAACGCCCAATTTTTACCCTTTTAATATCTGTCTGAATCAACATCACTCTATACATCTCTAATGAGGTTATCGGGCCCAATTTTGATGATGTCCGACATTGGTCTGACATTGGCCAAAATTGGTCTAAGCAAACCAAATGTTAAACTCGTTATCATGTCAAACCACGGTAAAACCGGGTTAATGATAGGTGCTGAGGTGCTGGCGTATGAGAAGGATTTGCTCACCGGCAAAATCCTTTCGGCATTGCATCCTTCAATCCTGACCCGCATAGAGGGCTTCGAGAAGATCGAGCGCGACTTCAACGGATATTTCGATGTCGCTGCATTCAATGCTCCTTTCGGTGATTTCGCGGTTGCGGACCCGGCGTATGCCGTGAGCAAGGAGATCGCCTATCGTCAGGCGACAAAGACAATTCACAATTACTTCTTCCTGAAGGCACTCGACCAAGTGCGCGAAGAACGATGATTGTTACGTCAATTTGTGCCCCTCGCCAATTTTTGCTAACTTTGCACTCTGATGTGCCTATGCATTAGCCTACGAGATGAGCCTGAAGCTATACAATCCTAAATCCACAGAGAATCTTTCTGCTATAAATGGCAGAAAGAATGTTGTCATGTATAGCGTTAGATGTATTTTAACCATCATAATGCTATTTGTTGCTACTATAGGGAATGCTTCTGGCGTCGATGTAGAACGTCTGATAAATTCCTTTGATGGCAGACATAATCAGGTTGAAATAGCCAATAGTTTTTTCAAAGAACTTAAATCGCAGGATTTTATCGATGAAGATATAGTTTTTACATCTTCAACTCCATTGGATTCAGTACGGCAGATGTTCTATTACTGGGCCGGTGAATGGTGCAACGACCGTCAGGATTATGAAGATGCAAAGCGATATGCACTTAAAGCATTACCTCTATATAATGGAAACAGCGATGCAAAAGCGGATTGCCTGAATCTTCTTGGAGTCGTCTTTGTGCGATTGGGAGATTTCGCCTCTGGGGTAACATATACTAAGCAGTGTCTAGATATTGAACTTAAAAGTGGTGACAATGACAGGATTGCTTCAAGTTTCAGCACTCTTGCGGGAACATATATTGCAGCCGAGGATCCGAATGCAGCTTTGAAGTATAGTCTACAGGGGTTGAAATATGCCGATAAGGCACGCAATTCTCTGCGCAAGACCATTCTCATGGGGATGGCTTCTGAGGCATATTACAAGAAAGGAGAATATGAAAAGGCCGTTAAATATGCCGATGAAGCCTATAGGATTGATTCTATTGACGACCGACAGAATCGGGCTGCAATACGCCTTTCTCAGAAAGCCACGGCACTTGTAGGATTGGGGGAATATGCCGAAGCCGAAACTACTTTCTTAAAAGCATTTCCGATTCTGATTAAGTCCAATAATTATCATTCGCTTGCTATTGACTATAATCAGTTGGGCTTCATGCTGCTAAAGCAGAAACGGAACAAGGATGCCATAAAATATTTTCTTGAAGCAAGTAAATTGTTTGATAAGATGGGAGACCTGTATAATCAGGTTCATTCCCAACGCGGACTGTATGAAAGCTATTGGAATATTAATCCGGACAGCGCCCATATTGCCTTGCAGAAATTCAATGTATTAAAGGATTCTCTATATAGGGAGGCTTCTGCGGATGCTTTGGCCCGTTACAAAGTCGAATTTGAAACAGATCGATTGAAAGAAGAGGTCAATGAGCATATTTCTAATAGAAAACGTGACTTTGTTATAGGTGGAATATTACTGTTCATCTGTGTAGTTGGAGGGTTTGCATTATATCGTTGGCGCATCAAACGCTATCGGCGTGAGATGCAGTCATTAATGGCGAAAATCAAGGAAATACAAGCCTCAATTTCAACATCTGACGAAAAAGATACAAAAGATTCCCAGCCTACGTCTGATGAGTCAGATTCGATTTCCGAGTTCGAGAAAATGGTAATAGAAGTCGTTAATGATGGATTGCCTAAAGGAGAATACAGTGTCTCTCATATTGCATCACGCATGAATATGGGTGAGCAAACATTCCGTAGACGTTTCGTTGAAGCCACCGGAAAGTTGCCCAAAGCCTTTATATCAGCAATCCAGATGAACCGTGCCGCCACATTATTGCAAGATAACAAAGATATGACCATAGCGGAGGTGGCCCGCGAATGCGGCTTTGAAGAACTTAGTGCGTTCTCCCGTTCTTTCAAACGTTCTTTTGGACGCTCTCCGTCCGAATACCGAAACGATACAGAGAAAACATCTACATAAGGCATCTCTGCTTCTGTATCGACAATCTTATACGTTGCAGTTCTGAAATCATCATATTTCAGGGCTGCAACTCGTTTTTTACGCCATTTTAGTTGCCCTGATAGTTTTTGACAAGCGTTTGTAAGTTTTTATCAAGCTCGAAGCCTGCTGATCCACTTAGTTTTGCATTTTAGTAATAACTCTTTAACTTCATCAACCAATGTCAGAAATAATAGCCTTTGAAGCGGGTTCCCCAAAACCTCCCGGGAAATCTGATGATGAGTATATGACTCGGTTGACTTGAAACCAATTTATGGAGACACGAGCAAAAGGATCTACATATCAGCAACCGGTCACTGACAGCAATCATAGAATTGTTTGTCAGCAAATGATAAAACATAGCAGCAAGTTCTTTATCGAATGCGGCATTGTGCTTTATCTACTCATGTCCTTATTTCTGGTGTCATGTGGAAACAAGCCTCATAATAATTACGCTGACGAAGAAAATAAATTAACAGATAGTATTGTTTTCGCCAACAAGAACGAGGATTCTCTTCGTGTACTGATATCAAAATTTGCAGAGACCGGCAATTCATATGGAGAAATTATATCATACCGAGAACTCGGACGGATATTCAGAGATAAAAGTCGATTTATAGAATCAATTGGAATTCATAAAAAAGGGTTGGAAAAGGCTGTAGAAATCAAAGATACAATTCAAGTAGTCCAAGCTCTCAACAATATCGCCACTAACTACCGACGTATGGGCATATTGGATGAGGCTGCTGCCTATCATTATCAAGCACTTTCTATTTGCGACGCCTATGGAGACAAAGAAAGTGACGTCGCTCGAAAAAATCGAGTAATATCTCTGAACGGCATTGGCAACATTCACATGACCATGCAAAATTATGAAAAGGCTGATTCTGTGCTGCGTCAAGCACTGGCGGGAGAACACTCTCTTGGGAGCGACTTAGGACAGGCTATCAATTACGCTAATCTCGGCTCTATTTTTGAGGCAAGGGAACAAATGGATTCCGCATTATTTTACTATCACCAATCCATGAGATTCAACCAGCAAGCCCATTCGGAGCTTGGCATTGCCTTATGTCACGGCCATTTCGGGCGACTATTTGAGAAATCCGGCGACCTTGACAGTGCCCTCATAGAGTATAGACACGCTTATGACATATCTTCATCATCAAACGACGTCTGGCATTGGCTTGAGTCCTGTCTATCTATTGCACGAGTAAATATTGCCAAAGGGAATCTTGGCATTGCTGCAAATTATCTCCACAAGGCTGAAAAAGCAGCGAATGAGATAAATTCTTTGGAACATATCGCCGAGGCATATCGATTGGAGTATCTGATGAGCCTAAAAACCGGTAATATCAACAAAGCCCTGGACTACTATATTTTGAGTCAACAGTATTCTGATAGTGTTAACAATGAGAAAAATTTGGTTCAGATGCAAAATACACGTATCAATTATGAACGTGAATTGAAAAAGACCGAGATTGGTCAAATGCAAAAAGATTTGCTGATTGAACGGGCTCAACGCCGTACATATGCCGTCGGCTTTATGATAATCTTTATCATAGCCTGTCTTATAATTGCATTATTAGTCTATATAAATCGTTTGCGCTCTCAAAAGAACAAAATTATACGTCAGTCCGAAAAAATGCGTGCGACTTTCTTTACAAACATTACACACGAATTCCGTACACCGCTTACCGTCATACAGGCCGCCGCACAGGAACTTATTCAAGATAGTGAGCCGGAGAGCATGACATATCAGAATGCAACAGCTATTCTTCGACATGAGTCAAGATTACTTAATCTAATCAATCAGATTTTGGACGTCGCAAAAATGGGTTCTGCAGACGTAAAATCCGCTCAATGGCGACATGGTGATATTGTTGAGTTTGTCAAAGTCTTATGCGATGGATTGAGAAGTTATGCCGCCGAAAAGGGAATCAATATAATTTATGCCCCTGCAGAGGAACCTCTGGAAATGGATTTCATTCCTGATTATGTCCAAAAAATCATCTGTAATCTCGTATCTAATGCTATAAAGTTCTCAGAAAAGGACACTACCGTGTATATAGTGTCAAGAGCGAGTGCATCACAAATCCAACTTATCGTATGTGACACCGGTATTGGAATGAGCCACGTTCAAAAAGAAAACATATTTACTCCTTTCTATCAGGCTTCGGATAACTCCATTAATGCGGGCTCCGGTATAGGTCTATCGGTTGTCAAGATTGCGGTAGAAAAGATGGGCGGTCAAATTGAAGTGCATTCAGCCATGGGTGAAGGTTCCATATTTATTGTTACATTGCCTATGGCAAGAAATGAATCTGATGTGAAGACTTTTGATCTTGCTGAATATTTCAAAAACGATTCATTCAGTAAGACAGAAAAGGCTTGTAGTTGTCTGCCGGAAACAAATTCGGATGACAATCTTCAAGAAGATGATGTCCCTCGCGTACTTATCATAGAGGATACAACGGAAGTAGCCCGTTACATGATGCGGCAACTCAATCCGAAGTATCATTATATCTTTGCCACAAATGGTTGTGAGGGACTTGAAAAAGCAATTCAGGCAGTGCCGGATATTATTATTACCGACATCATGATGCCATGCATGAATGGATTTGAACTGTGTAAAGCAATCAGGGAATCCGAGCTGTTGAATCATATCCCTGTAATCATGGTTACGGCCAAAGCAACACATGAGGATCGTATGCGCGGATTGGAGTTCGGTGCAGATGCTTATATAGAAAAACCGTTCCATGCTGATGAACTTAATGTGCGTGTTGAAAAACTGCTGGAACAACGGCAGGTCCTCCAGAACAAGTATTCCAAAGTCAACCCCGAAAAGACTTCGGAGGAGGGTGCGTCTGTAATATCTGAACCGGATAAAAGCTTTCTCACGAAAGTTACAGATGCTGTCAAAGCACAAATATCCGGTGGTAAAATTGATTACAACCTTCTTGCATCCACGCTCTGTTTTTCTCGTGCCCAACTGAATCGCAAAATTAAAGCGATTACGGGAGAAACCACTACAGACCTTATTCTAAAGATAAAAATTTCGCTCGCAAAGAACCTTCTTGATAATACAGATAAGTCAATAATCGAGATTTCAATGGATTGTGGAATGGATTCAGACAGCTATTTCTGCACAGTGTTCAAGAAAGCTACTGGGCTCACGCCTTTACAATACCGTAACAGAATTAATGGGTAGTAAAAACAGCGTATAGCATATATGCTATATAGAAAGACGTAGCAAGCATTCTGACATATATTTCTGCATATATTTGTGATTGACAGTCATAAAGACCCGTATCCGGTTTTGTCCAAAAAATCAAGAATCCAATCTATATATCGGCTGATATGTTCACTTAAAAATTCTACCATGGCATCATAATAATGTTGTGCAATCAGAAGCAATGGTGCAATAACGCCGAACATTATAATCGTTATTATCCTATTTTCTTTTTTGCTGATTTTCTTGGAAGATTCGCCGGTGCTTTTTTCGTGTATAGCAGAAGTGTCGTTATCTTTATTTTTCATACTAATATGTTCCTTAGACCTTTAACAGATTATTTGGATATCGGACGATATGCCGTTATGAAAAACCCACATGAGTTGCGCATGTGGGTTTTTCATAATGTAAGAGGAATTATTTCACAACTATTTTCTTTCCGTTCACGATATATATACCTGTCGGGAGAGAATGCAGATCCTCTTTAGAGGCATTACGCTTTATGATGATGCCCTGCAGGTTGAATATATCGGCCACCGCCGTTGTCTCGGCGAAAACATCTTCTATGGCTGCTGACTTCGTATTTTCGAACATGTCCCAACCATAAGATTGCAGATAATCATAATATGCTTCATCGGGAACAATCAGGGTTGCGTTGTCATAGGCTGCATTTGAAAAAGCGTTAAAGCTCTCCATAACAGGAGGGATATAAGAAGTGCATGTAACAGTTTCCAGCCAATCACAAGATGAAAAAGCATTACTGCCGATATTAGTCAGTGATTCTGGGAATTCTATTGCTGTGAGTTTGCAATCAGAAAAGGCTGCTTGACCGATTGTAGTAACTGACTCAGGAAGAGTTACTGTTGTCAAAGAAATGCAACCGCTAAATGCATTATTGCTGATTTCCTCTATTCCTGACGGGATGGTTACTGAAGATAATGATGAACAGTTCATAAAGGCCATTGGCTGCAAATAGTCCATTGACTTAGGCATGTCTATAGATGAAAGTTTGCTGCATCCATAAAATGCCTTAGAGCCTATAGCATACATGGTTTCGGGCAAAGTTGCGGAAGTAAGGGAGGTGCAACCTGAGAAAGTATTGTCATCCACTACGGATATTTTTGAGGGGATGACTATTGAAGAGAGGGCTGTGCAGTTAAGAAAAGCCGATTTACCGATTGATGCAACAGACTCCGGTATATCAAACCGGTCCAGACTTGAACAGTTTCCGAGTGCTTGGTCTCCTATGCGGGTTACAGTTTCTGGCAGAGTCAGATCGTAAAGACTGGAACACCCATTAAATGCATTTTCGCCTATTGATTTCAAAAATGCGGCTTCCTCCGTGTTTACTGTCTTCAGGCTTCGACAACCGTCAAATGTGAATTCTTTAATGTCATTCAGATAGAGAGGTATTTTTATCGACTCCAGTGAGACACAGTCCGAAAATGCATAAGCCCCGATCGTGTTAATGCTTCCGGGCAGCTTAATGTCAGTGAGGGCGGAGCAATATGCGAATGCCTCAGGTCCTATCTCCTGCATATAGTCGCTCATTGTCACCTTCGTTAGGGCTTTGCATTCGAAGAATGCACCACCCCCTATTTTACGGACATATCCACCAATTGAGATGGACTTCAGGTTTTGGTTACATTCGAAGGCTTCATTCCCGATTTCCATTACAGAGTAGGACTTGTCGCCGTTATAAACGGTACCGGGAATTGTGATGTTACCGCTGACGTTTGGATTGTCAGCGACATAGGCTTCCCCTTTCGAGTTAATGCCATACTTGATGCCTTGATAGGTGAATGTTGTCTGTCCGACCGCTCCGATGCAGACAAACAAAATTCCTACCAATGCGATGTAAAACTTTTTCATCATAATTTTAATTTAATTTAAAGGGCTGTTTATTAGTTGATTATATTGTTGTTTTACGAACGGGAGCTCGTATTTCTCTGTCATGTTATTTCACTATCATCATGATCAATCAAAGGTCTCTTCACCTGCTTTATCGAGATTGCTTTCATTGTATCGGATTAGTGCGTCACTCAAAACCATTGCCGGTCCAGGGTATTGTTTCGGTAGAGGTGGCTTCGTAGGCGACGTTCAGCTCGATGAGCTCGATATTTTTGCCCTTGTGGGGAAGGGAGATGTGCATGGGATGACGAGAGTTGTTTATGAATATCCTCTCACTCTCACGCTCGAGTAATTTCACCGATTTGATGTCGGGATAATATCTGATGAGTTTGAACCATCTGGTATACCGGATGTCAGGCGACTCGCCGAGTACGTTTATTGCCAACAAGGTTGTGCCGTCATCGCAGCGCCAGATGCAAGACTCCATTCCTGAAGCCGGTGCACCCCCTCCCAGATAGGACAGATAGCCCGACTTGAGGTCGATTGTTTTTGTGGCACCACCTTCCGGACCGGGTTGCTTGCCATTGATGATGAGCGTGGCCGCATCTTTGATGACATCGTTGTCGACAAAGGGAAGCACGGCCTTGAAGAGTTCGGTAACCGATGGCTTGTCGCCGAGGTAGACGGGATAGGCCCGGGCTGTGTTGAACATCAGGAATGAGTTGCCTTTGTTAGCAATCCCTTCTACGCAGTCTTCGAATGTCATACGGCAGAAATTGCCATCGGGGATGGCGATGATGCTTGCCACAACCTTCTCGCTGTTCTTGTCGCAGTCCTTAAGCTCGACCGTTATGTTATTGCAGCCGTCAATTCTGTAGGTTCCATCGTAAGAAACTATAGGGACCTCGTCGAGAACTTCCACACCGGGAATGCTTACAGTATGCTTGATTTTTGAGAGCCGCATTTTTCCGCTGTCATCGAAGTACATCAGCAATTGAAAAGAGCTTTCGATGGCGTCATATAGCTGCCAGTCACCCTCGAGAAACTGAAAACTTAGAGGTTCTGTCTTTTTCTCCATACCATCTGCGTCTACGGGATAATTTCTGAAATTTGCGGTGCTTCCTGCTTTGGAGTCCCTCTGCTTATTCTTGGCGTAACCGCAAGATATGCAAACGCATAAGAGCACTGCGCCGGCAATATAGAAGTTCCACATATTTTTCATGACGTGTCTTTAAGAATCGCACGGCACTGCATCGATGCCGTGCGATACATAATACAGTGTTTTGTTATATAGCTGTTTCAAAAGTGGAATCCGGGGTGGAGAGGCTGGTCTTGATCAGGAAACCGGAAACTCCCTTAAGTTTCTCCTTGTTGAAGTCCCATGTGAACTGGATGGTTTTGCCGGGCTCATTCTCAAAGACACTGTCACTGTCTTTTGCCAGCTTGTCCACGCCGACGTTGATTACGCCGTCGGGCTGGTCCTCTTTTATAGGAGAAATGAGGATATTCTCATCCTTACCTTCCGGAAGTGCTTTCTTGACTGCCAAGGTAAACGTAGCAACTACGGTGTTTTTGAAAAGTTCGCTCTGAGCCATTGTCACCTTTGCGTCGGAGAAGTATTCGGAGTCGAATTTCACCTCGTAAGCTATGGTGGTGGGATCTTCCGATGCTTCAGGCGCCTCTTGCCCGACCCGAACCGTTGAATCAATGGCCGTTGATCCGTTCTTTTCGCCGGTTCTGTTGCCCCCGCAGGCGCACATAATGGTAGTCAAGAGCACACATACAAAATACTTTGCTTTCATATTTCTTGAATTTACAATATTACTACCAATACTAATTTGTGATTATCGATTTTCATATTCTTATAAAATAAGTCGTTAGTCCAGCCCGTTGAAGGTCTGGCCGTAGGCTATTTGTTTTACATAGACATAGCAGCTCGACCAGCTGCTGGCGATGAAGTAAGGCTGACCGTTAGGACGCACAACCTGTATCTGAACGTCCTTGGATGACTCCGAGCCGGAGTATTTCAGCCGGAAGGTATAGACTGTGCCACCGAGCAACTGAGCCTCCTCCTTACTCTTATAAGTAAGTTCAAAGGTGTAAGGCCGGGTGGGATTGTATCCGTTTTCGGGAGTTGCGTCCTTCAGGAATGCTGCTACCTGATATGGGCGGAAATAGTTGGCATCAGTGCTCTTATACATGTCAAGCAGGCGCTGCTGCAGTCGGTCGGTGAAGGTGGATTCAGTGCACGACGACCTGATGCACTCCAGCCCGATCCTCGATCCGCGCTGGTAGTATACTTCCATTCCCACGAGGGGAAGAACAGCCGCTCCGACAGGGGTGCCTCCAATCTGGGACTGCAGATCCTGAAACGAACTCTGCGAACCGGGAAAGGCACTGAGCGTGACTGTTGCCATGCTGCCTGGTTGGGGATTGTCGATGTCGAAGTCACCGCTAACAGTGCCAGTGACCTTTGTGTTGTCGGGAGATTTTATTCCCTTCCATGTCGGGGTCTCCGGATCGTCCCCGCATGATGCGACACCACACGACATGATTCCGGACATGCAAAGGGCTGTCAATAACAGGTTGAAACCTTTAATTTTCATTTTGTTTTGTGTATATTCTTAGTTATTGATGTATGCTTATCCAGAAGCTTACAATCTTTGCTAAATTCTACAATTTCAGGAATCAGGCCCGGTTGACGAAACATCCGGACCTGATCCGTCTGATAAGATTATTTCACCAAGATTTTCTTGCCGGCGACAATGTAGATTCCGGTAGGAAGATATTTAATATCCTCTCTTGAGATGTTACGCTTTACAAGAATACCTTGCAGATTGTAGACGTCTACATGTCCAAATGTGTCAGCACTGACATCATCAATACCAGCCGTAGGCATATCCTCCATCATGACCATGATATACGCCATGTTGCCATCGATTTCAGCTATAGAACATTCTTCTTCCGGGGGATTTTTAATGTCTAAGAGTGGAATTGTCTTTTCTCCTATTCTAATCTTAAGATCACTGGCAAATGTGTAACCGACGACTGCTTTGAGGTTTATCTGCATGTAATATTTCTGCCCCTCTTCAACAGGTTTGGTATCATCAAATTCATCTATCCAGATTTCCTTTGTTTCGTCGAATTTCAACCAGAAACTTTCTTTTACCTCGACATTTTCATCAGAGACGCTTATTTCGTCAGGATTCGCCAGTATCTGTCCCGGTTGAGGACGAGTAAACCCTGAAATAGTCAGGTCATCTATATCTTGGATTTCCGGCATTTCATCGGCAAGGATAGCAATAGTAAGAGTTCCCTCATAATTAGCTTTGAACATGGTTTGCGCGGGATTTTCGAGGTCTATCTCTGGCACTTCCTTACCATTGAAGAATACTTTCACATCATAAGCGAAATCATATCCGTCAACTGCACGAGCATCAATGCGGACAGCATATTTCTTGTCAGACTCAAACGGACTGTCTGCGTCAGCAAAAACGTAATCACCTTTTTCTTCGCTATATACCAGCCAATAAGCGGCCAAATCCACATTTTCTCCCAGAGAAATATCCTCTGTTGCAGGTTTCTCTCCGATTATAGGCCGGTAAAGTCCGGTGAGCTTAACATTATGAATCAGCGTTCCTTCCTCACGATAAGCGGCTGTTATTTTTACCGGAGCATCCGGCATATACATTGAGGTTGTTGAATGATTTTTGAAAATAACGCTTGCGGACTTGTCGCACTCTACAATCCATTCCTTGAATCTCATGCCGGGAGCAGGTTCATCAGCAATAACAGTAATGTATGTGCCTTGTTTTGCTTCTGTGACTTCAACTTTTTCATCGCCTTCCCAAATGTAGGCTTTGCCGTTGACAACAGTAATCGGATGTGAAACCGGTTTTGATACCACAATTTCCGGTGAGTATCCATAGCTGTATGAGTAATCTTCCTTGATAGTGGGCTTGTCGTGTTCCCATTCCTGACCATCAACTGTCAGCGTATAATCCGTCGCAAGTTTATAGTATTCCTCGTCCACTCTTACTTGGGCTCTTATTCTGTAAGTTCCGTCGGTAAAGATTGTCTGTTCATAATTTTCCCATGTATTATCTTCATTCTTTTTCTGCCATATTGTCATTGAAAACGGGATATACGCCAACGAGCCTTCACTCATAGTAAACTTGGGAGTTTTTTTCTGCTTGGCGTATCCTATTATGTCCATAATGTCAGAAGTCGCTGAGACAGCAGTAACCTCTTTGTTTATCATAAATTCGGGCGAGTGAGCACAACCATAAGAAGATGTTTCGTCGATAACGTGCGCGGGTTCTGTTTCCCAGTTCACACCATCCATGGTCAGAGACCAGTCAGTAGCCAACTTGTAGGTTTTACTCCAGAGGTCCATCTGGATATCCATTCTGTAAATGCCCGGGGTGAATGTCGTCTCATCGTAATTAACCCATTCGTCTGCCTCGGTTTTCTTCATCCATTTAGCCACCGATATGTAAGGTTTGGCACCTTCGCTTGTGGTAATGGTGAAGTCGGGACGCTTACACTCCTTGTCATCGCCGATAATGTCGGCGATATTGGAGGTCGCCGTAACGGTGGAGATTTCAGTACGGGGAAAAGGATCAGTGATTGTTATGTTTGGCGAGTAAACGACAAACTGCGAGTAATCTGGCCCCTGAGAAAACAATGTCTTATCGGTCCATTCTGTGCCGTTTATGACAACGGTAGAAAAATGTTTCAGTTTGTAGTAATCTCCGTCGGTGCGTACCAGCGCGCATAACCTGTAGACGCCGGCATCAAAAGTTCGTCCTGAGTATCCATTCCAGTTTTCTCCACTTTGTTTTTGATAGGTGTATGTCCATTTTGAGAATTGTGCATTGCAGCCATCAGCCACAGTGAAAGTAGGATCCTTCAATTCGCTACCGTATTTCATGATATCCTTGTAATCTGAGGTAGCGGTAACGTTGACTATTTTGTATGAGGCGCCCACACTGACATTTTCTGCCGGCATTGTGAATGAGGTGTTGACTTTATTTGCATCAGCAAATATTACATTCCCGCTCATAGGTCGCCACAGGTAGAACTCTTCGAATTCCGGATTTGGAGCGACAGCTACCAGAATAATTTCTTCATTAGCCTCGGCTCGAGTGACTTCTACCAAAGAAGCGCCGCGTACTTTAAAAGCCTTTCCATTGGTGACTTCAATGGAATACGTCTGTGCCACCGTGTTAAGACAGGTGACGAGAAGTCCTAAAAGGACGAGGTAAATTTTAGCTTTCATGATTGTTGGTGTTATAAAGTTGAAATTAACTTGCAGCAGTCGCGGCAGCAGAATTGTCTGAATTATTAGCGGAATCGTTTGCAGCTGCTGATTTTGCTTTTTGTTTTGATTTCTTCCACAGTAGCCAGATTGCAGCAGTGGCAACTACAATTAAGGATATCCCAATTATGGGACGATAGAAGAGCCATGCTATGGAAATAATCAAAAGGCTCCATACAAAACCTATTACGCTACATACCAATCCAACACCCATATTCACAATACTGCCCAAAGCAGGGAACCACTTGAACAGCATGGAGAGGATTTCAAAGGTCATTTTCAGACCGCCTATTGCCATTAGAATGCCTACCAGCCTGAGTATCCATGTCAATGTAGAGTTATTATTATGCGCACCCTGAAACATATTTCCCATGCTGACAGAACCCATTTCCACGCGAGAAAAATTATTTCCATTAGCAGACATGTATGGTTCGAAGGTGTCCCCGCTCACTTTTGCAATCAGAGAGATCTGCGCCGATGGAACCGCCTTGAATATAACACGGACATCGCCTATCTGCGGATTGCCAGAGCTTTTACCAATGTAAGCTGTATTGCCGCTAACCGCCAGATAGGGAATCTCCTTCCCCGTGGAGTCGGCAAGTTGCCTGACGTCAACTCTGCCGGACGCACGTAGACTTTCGATGATGTCATGGTTTAATGTCGCCTTTTGAACTGAATCCATCGAAAGGGTTATGTCTTTCTCACCACCTATGGAGTTTTTGAGAAAATCAGGAAGATTATATGCCCCGAATGTGACGTCTTCCGCCAACTGTTTCTTATTCTCCAGTTCGGTTATCACAAAGTTTGAGTTCTGGTAAGCCGGATCATGGAACTCTGCGGAGTTTATAGGGGTATCGGTCCACTTTTTCTTATAGGTGTAGGTCGTGACAGTTTCTTCCGATCCTCCGAACTTCTCGCGTTTTTCTTCTTTACTGTATTCCTGCCACTGGTAATATTCCACATTACGAATCAGTTTGATGGCAGGCACAGCGGCTCCGAACATTTCGTCGCGCAGTGTGTCGTGTGATTCTGCCATTGCAGTAGCGTGAATCAGTTGTCCGTTAAGATCAGCCTTGACTTCTGAAACATTGTCGACATGCACAGCCGTACCCTGTGCCTCTTTAATCGTTTCTGCCGTCTTTACAGCTCGACCTTCATTCCAGAACAGCAGAACCGTGGCTCCGACGAACATCGCAAGCCCGGTGCCTATTTTCTTGAATGAATTAGACAGACGGCTTCCATAGCTTGTGGTATGGGTCTCTTGATACGCCATAGTTGATTGGTTTAAGTTATTGTTTGTTGTCGCAAAATTAGCGGTAATGAATCCGAGGGGATTTCAATCCAAGAACATTTTATTTCAATCCAGGACCAAATAGGCTGAAAATCATCCGAATGTTCCTCAATTGAAACTGTTTGTTCCTGAATTGAAACCCTGCCAAGCCGCATATCTATAATTTTGCCGACGAAACAAATCGTACAGATATGAAAAGAGCGTTACGGGCAATATTCTCCCTGCTGCTGATTGCCGCCTTCGTGCAATCGGCTCAGGTCATTATCGCGGCTGGTACTCCTGATATATTTAAGGAATTGGGAAAACAAATAAAGGATGACATTTCCAACGAACTGCGCAACGGCAGCAGAAATGCAGTGCGAAATGCTACTGACGAAGCACGTCAAAAAAAGAATAAATGTGTAATCATATCCATGCCAAAGGGTCGATGTATCTGAAGGTTCACAAGAAGAAGTGTGACACGACATACACTGGCCTTCGTTAAGGCGAATTGCTCATCATTCTAAATATATCGAATATGTATAACGAAGAAGAACAGCACTCCACGACCGGCGACATTCGGCCTGACGAGGTGCAAATCCTGATTGATCAGCGCATGGCATACCTGATTGAAAAAGAGAGAGAAGAGGCTGATATGATTAAGTCAGAATCAAATGCAAGCAATCGAATGAGTTTCCGGAACAATGGATTTAGTCGAATCAAAAATTTGTTTGGGGGTACTCACAACAAAGATGATAAAGAATCGGCATTATTAAACAACATGCAAAATAAGAACACAGGTTATGAATAAAGAAAACTGGATAGCAGTCAGGAAGAGCAGTCTTTACGACTATTTCAATCTGCCTCCGCAAGCTAAGGAACAGGCGGAAAGAACATTTGACGGCATGCTGAAATTGGCTGAAGAGTGCAAAGATCAGGCAGAGTTCGAGACTCGGCTGGCCTCATCGCCGCTTACACAGGAATACAACAGCCTTTTCCAACGATTTTCCAAATACGTCAAAATGCCTGACGGTATGCCTTCACAGACTGATGTAATAAAAGGAATGGCTACAAATACGGCAAAGACATCCGTTGCTACCATAGTTCGTAATCAGGCGCGCAGCTGGCTGATCAACGCATTGCCCGATGAAGTGTCGGATTGGCTTATATACCGATGGTACAAAGTGCCCGTATTGGGTGAAATCCGTTCGTTTTTCAACTTACGTGACAGTTTCCGTCGTTGGTTCGGACTTAAGAAAAAGAAATGATTAAATAACCCAAAAAATAACATTATGAACACCCTTAAGAAAATCGGCAGTATCGTGCTCGCAGCGATACTCATGACGGGCGCGGCATCGTTTTCTGCCAACGCCCAGTTCAAAGGTCTCGGCAACAAACTGAAAGGCAAAGTCGAGAAAACGGTCAAAGAAAAAGTAGAGAAAAAGAAACACGAAGCCAAAGAAGCCGTGAAGAAGTCTACGGGAGTTGACTCTGAATCCGACTCCGGCACAGTTTCAGGGTCTTCAGAATCTGAGGTTGGCAGCTTCGATTACAAAAAGGCCTACACACCCGGACACGAGGCAAAAGCTGCCGATCCGCTCGCCACTTCAACTGAAGTGTGGGAAGGATTCAACAAAAGTGTCGGACAACTTCACGGAGCGTATGAGAATATGGCGGATTTCACCGTAAATTATCAGCCATATTATGCCGACAACAACAAGTATTACTGGGTTTTGAACAAAGATTCCGAGAACCGTATCCTCAATGCATTTCTGAGCATTTTCAAGTTACAGATGGCTTCGGATATCGACCATAAGAAAACGCTTGACATGTGGGGAGAAGTAGAGGACGGTATGGTTATTCCAGCCGATGAGATGTTTCTCAATGCATATCAAACCCAATATATAGCTGACCCCACATCCACCCAGGCTCTGCTCTTTTATCTATATGCGGATACCTATCTCAATAATATGGCCTTTAGCCAGTTTAGATATGCTCTCAAGGACAACTTCACCACAGAAGACGGCAATATCCTTCCCAAGAATTTTTATACCCAGAGAAAAGAACGTCGTCAGCAGGCTGACCAGCTGGCGAACACTGTTGCGTCATACGATACAATGCTTGGCTGGGCGGAGAAGTATTTCGACAACGCCTATTCACAAAACGATCCCTACGCAGCTTATTTCCAGTTGCTTATTGGGGAAAATATCCTAAAGAACTGCCTCCCGAATCACAAGGATTTCAACGAAGACGACACACGTTACCGCAAACTTGTGGCAAAGGTCGACGGCTCGAAAGGATATAAAATCCAGCAGGCGTTTGTATCCTCATTTGTCGATCCAAATTTAAGACCTGACTGGATACCTAAAAATCCAGGCGCTCCAGTTGCAATGCCCAAAGGAGTAGCCGTAAGTGCAGCGGTTCAGAAAGAGGCAGAGAATGCCGCTAAAGCTTATGCCGGGAATTACTATAAAAAAGTGATTTTCAAGAATGGCAAATGGTTTGACCTGAAATCTCATGAATGGCCATATCGGAAAAACGGTGAAGAGACATGGGTATATATCATCGCTGAATTTCAGGGAAAGAGCTATATTCTTGAAACCGGTCTTACAAGAGACGTTAAAGGCAACAATTACCGCATTCAGACGCCGGTAGGCAATGTGGCTCAACCGCTACAATAATTAGTATGAGACAACTTAAATATCTGGCAATGGTATCCCTCTTGATATGTTGCATCTCTTCATGCTCCAACAAGAGTAATACTGATACCGGCGACTCATCACAAGCAGACACAATACAGACAGAAATGACAACACCCGTAGACCACATAGTAACTCCAGAGTCAGCACGCACTCTGGCAAAGAAAGTCTCCAACAATGAGGTCTTGACCACCGACGACTACAATGCAATGCTCGACTACGTATTGGCTATGGGCAGCAAAATGGGCGAGGCCATGAAAAAGGTTGATATCGATGCCCTCACGAAGATTCCCGAGGAATATCCCGAATCCGATATCTTCCTCAAGGCTCTTGAGGATGCAGCGGCTTCCAACAAACTCGACAAAGGCCAGCTCGACAAAGCCAAGCAGTTCAAGAAACTCATAGGCGAAGACGAAATCTGATAAGGCTTGAGGAGTAAAAAAACTAATCATAAACCAAAATAATGAAGAAAAAATTCAAAATTCTTCTGGCAGCTGTATCCTGCTTCGCCCTCACGGGCTTTATAACAGCTTGCTCAGGCAGTTCGAAAGGGTCGAACGACAGCCCACCTGAAGAGAACGAGGCTTCTGAAGAAGTTCAGCAGACCCCTTTCGAGGCTGCCGCACAGATTGTGAAAGACCTTCCGAATGATGACGACGAAATGACCGAAACCCAGACAAAAGAGTTTCTTGACCAGGCACAGTCTCTCTGCGAGGCAACCAACGGGAAACCCGCAGAAATCGAGATTGCTCCCGGTCTTGAAATAGGGCTCTCCAACGTGAGATATGAAGACTGGCGCCCCGGAAGCAACTCAATCGAGGTGGTTGTCAAAGGCGACTTCGACAAGAGTATGGCTGACTTCCGTGTTCTGTGTCTTGACAAAGACAATAAGATTGTATTCAACAACATGCTTTCAAATAATACGGATACAAATCACAAGCTTGTCAGCGGTTGGATTGCTCCCGATAATGCCGGGAAATGGGGCAGCGTCGTTAGATTCGTACTCGTTTCAAACGAAGTCGGAGCCCCTCTTAAAACCGGTGACATATACAATCAATAGTAGTCAAAGAACCTATTGTTATTACCCTTGCTTCACTCCGATTATAATCGGAGTGAAGCAGACTTCATGTGAAGCATATGAATATTAGAATTATAGGCATCTTGACAATCGCGCTGATGGTGGAAAGTTGTTCTGCCAGTTCTCACAAATGCGATAAAGGTACGACTGTAATGTATACACAAAAGAATGAACATGAAATAGCACCCCGAAAAGTCTCCGATGTGTTCTCATATTATGATTGGACAGACGGCAACGTAATCTACCGTCTTAATTCGCATAAGGGGGATGTCGACAATCACACAGGTGCTTATCATTCTTCTCCCCGATGTGAATCGTATGAGTGTTACGAATTCAGAGGTGAAACCTTGCTTGAAGGAGGGTATGGCATATGTATTGAGGGATATAATGAAAACTCATGGCATTCAGTAAACGGCGATGCGGAAGCTGTGGAATATCAATATGTAGGATGTACGGTTACTTTGCTCCCCGATATGGATGCCCTGGTATTCCTTAATGAGACAGACGATGGGATTGAAAATATTCTTATCCCTGTGTGTAACCCGATGCTATCGCCCAACCTAATACTTAAGAAGGTAATGGAAGATGATTATATCAAATATATGCTATGTGGCAGATTTAAGACCGTAGATGGCAGAACTGTGGCATTCGATTCCGAGACACAGAAGGCACAAGGAACTCTTTTCGGTGATTCATCATTTGAAATCGTGACTCTTGATTTAACTCCAGCCCCGATTATTAAGATTAAAGAAAAATATTACTTCATCGAAAAACTTGATGGGCTGATTAATCTTCTACAAGTCGACTTGGAGGAAGGCAACGGAATGGGGTTGAACTTGACAGGAGATAAAATAGCTCTCACGCGCTTAGATAAAGATTATTGGCCGGAATTGACCCGTAAGATTCTTACGGTTTCGGAATTACATAAATATGCCGGTTATAATCCTACGCCTCGGTACGATATTTCTGGAGAGCAACTAAATCTGCATCGAAAAGATATGTTCGCCCGTATGCGTGAGAGTGTTATGGCAAAATATGATTATCAGGAATCTAAACTCCCCGAAGCAGCAAAAATCAACGTCCAAATACTCCACATGCTTGAGAATGACAACATTGGCAACTGACTCGATAATGTTACTACTACATATATAATATAATTTTTAAGGGTAATCCAATAAAGAATCACCAATCAAAGAATGAAATATTTGAGTTTGTTAAAGAACGTATTGGTAAGTGCTCTTCTCTTAGCTTGCTGTGGCACAGGAAAGGCCACAACATACCAGTATACAGGAACTGATTGTATACCACGCAGCAATGTTGAGATCCTTACCGGTGAAGCATGGACCGACGGTGAAGCGATCTATCGGTATCAACAGATACAGCAACCGTCTGATGAGGGTTCTGTTCATACGGATTCTGCAAAATATAAATGCTTTACCTTCAATGGCGTTACTCCGTCAGAAGATGATTATGACAGGTATCTTTATTTAGAAGAACTTTCCAATGGACGATGGAGATCTGTCGATCTAAATGATGGCCGATATTACAGGTATGCGGATTGCAATTTATCGTTTGATAATGCCAGCGGTGTTCTGATTTTTCGAGATTCGTGCACTGGAGAAATTATAGATGTCTTAGTTGGCCTTCCAGAGAAATATAATACAGATGAGGCAAAAGCATTTAAGAAATATGTAGAAACTGACATGACAACTTTCTTTCTTGAAGGTGAATATACTACAAGAGAAGGCAAGACTGTTGCCTTCGACCCTGAAACTTTCCGTGCAACAGGTACCCTCTTCAACAGCAAATCATTCAATCTCGGCTCTGTGTCAAATAGACCGGTACCGGTTTTGATTATAGATAACCAAGCATACTATATTGAGAAAATTCATCAAGGCTTAAACCTAATCCCTTTACAAAATTTCGATGGGGAAAGCTATAACTATATTAAAGGTGGTGATAGCATAGAACTGATGCGTACTGACGATGATTTTTGGCCGTTACTCACACAGCGCGTTCTTACAAAGGCAGAGATTCTATACTATGCCGGATATAGTTCCGAAGGACCTTATTCCGATGAGGAAATAGCACGAATAAAAGCAGCCTACTATTATATACTTGCAATGATGGCGCAAAGCATCTATGCTCGCCACGGTTATACATTCAAAGATAACAAAGAGGCTCAGCTATGGTTTATGTCCGCGTCGTGGTACAATCCTCAAACAGATGAAGTGCAACTTACCGAAGCGGAAGAGATAAACATCCAATTAATCAGAGCATTGCATAATAGACAATTTGACTGACAATGAAACAAGTAAAAATCTTCAATATTTTAATGGTATTTATACTGCATCTTGCGCCAACTTTTGGCTTTAGTGCGTATGCAATAGACAAAAGTTCAGACAATGTTGCGTCTTATACGGACTTATCAAGATTCGAAGAACCGCTTGAACTCGCTGCAAGACTCATGTCCGGCGGATGCGAAGAAGTTCCCGACGGCTTTGAAGGTATCTATGAAATTAGGTGCTATTCTTACGATGATGAAATAAAACCTTGGGAAAAGGTTAGAGAAGAAGTCGGTTACATTTTTTATGACTTTAATGGCGACGGCATAAACGAACTGGCTATCGGCACTAATGTCGTTCCTTACCCTAACAGCCCCCGTAAGACCATGATTCTTGCTCTTTACGCAATGAGCAATGGAAAGCCGAAACTTCTATTATCCGGAACAAGTCGAAGATCATGGTACTATCAAGATAATGGATGGTTTTACATGACCGGAGCCGAGTGTGCTGCTCGTGTGATAAGCGGACAGTATTCATATATAAATGGCATATTGAATTGCGAACATTTTTGGTTCAGTTCTCTCAATGCCGGTGGAGACCATGAGTATTATCATAGCTATTCTGACACTCTTGATCAAAATGCAGCCGTCAAACTGAATTATACAATGGATGATTACAACCTTAACGATGAAAACAATATTGACCAGTCAATATGTCTGGAGTTGATTCCATTTTCAGACTTACGCCCTATAATAGCCGAACATGATGACGGAGGTAAAATACGTTTTACAGCCTCTCAGACATTGAAAGATTTCAAGATTATAGATTTATGTGATGTTATCTATTCCGATGGCAAAATAAATGTAACTGAGAAAGAGCGGCTGAGCATGGTATTGGAATCCGGACAATCCATTAGTATATATATGCCGTTTCTTGGAGACGGGCCTGAATATGCCATTTCATTTACAGATTCATTGGGAAAAATAATTAAAATGACCGTGTCGCTTAGTGGAATGGACGGTTCCATAATATTAAATCAATACAACTGGTAGTATTCAAATTAAAAATATAGCATATAGCAGGTGTTGATAAATCTCATAAATCAAAAGCTTGCCAATTCCGACAATTCCCATATACAATCAAATTGTCTGGGAATGATTTTTGAAAAATCAATTGAAAAAAGAAAGGAAATGATATAACCCATTTTTATATAAACAAAAGAGATGAACAAGATTCTTATTGTAGAAGCCTCCATCTCTGACGGTCGGCTTATGTCGGGGTTGATTACGCGAGCCGGATATGAGCCGATAGCCGTAGATAAGATGGAGGCAGCACAAGAAGAGGTGGCAAAGCTGCCACCAGGCGCTGTCGTGGTCGCTGCGATGAAATTCACCGGCGGCACGATACTGTTTCTTTGAGTGTGTCTAAGAAACAGTATCGAAACACATACGCTTTCCATTTTAACATTATATTCCGTAATCAATTTGTAACGCTGGTTGGTTCTATCCATCGAGAAACGAAAAAACATAATGTAGAACCCAAAAACACCAGCCCCGATATGGACATATTCGCCCTTACCGAGACCGAATTCTTCCGCCAGCTTTTGGCTGGCGAAAAGGAGAATCTTCACATCACCTACCGCGACTTCATCGTGCAGGTATTCGAGATGTGCCGTACAAACAAGAATAAAGGCTATGCAGTCAGCGCATTGCTCGTGGTCGAGATTGAGATTTCCCATCTCCAGACTGAAGCGGACCGCAACGCCGTGAACACATCGCTAACATCCTTTATCAGCAAGGCACTCCACTTCATCCGCGAGACAATCAGCAATCTAAAGAATGTCGTCATCGAACCGGCAACCGACGATGAGCTTCTTCAGGACATAGGACTGAAATGGAGCCATAAGAAAGTCGCACTCGTGGAGATAGGCTATGCCTTCCACTTGGCAAAATGCTTCGGCGACAGGCTCACCGTGAAGGATGTAATCTTCAGACTCGCCAAAGCCTTCGATGTGGAGATAACCGAAAACTACATATATAAGAAATTCAACGAGATAAAGGTGCGCACTCTCGACAGCCGCACTTACGTTCTCGACCTGCTGACAAAACAGCTTACCCAGCACATGGAGGAGCAGGACGCAAAATGATGTCAGCCGATGTCCAACCACTAATCCATCCGAAATATTTAATCTCTTTTTAATCATAGGCAAATATCAAATAAAAGCCCGGCCACTCGTGATGAATGGTCGGGCTTGCTCTTTATTGTTATGTACTATTTTATCCGCAACAAAGGACGGAGTTTCGGATCTTTGCGGATGCGCTCCAACTCTCGCTCTACGATGTCTTTAACATCCTGTTTCACCTGATTATAGTTGAACTGTATGGCGGCTTTCATCTTCGACTTGTCGGGTGTGTCATCCTTGAAATCGGTTATCAGCGGTATGGGCTGATAGGCGGATGTCTCTGCTGCCACATTCTTGGTGTCCACCACAATCTCGGCATGAAAAATCTTCTGGTCGATGCGCTCGTCGAAATTGTCGCTGACGGCACCGACAAACATTCCCTGCGTCAGAGTGGAAATCTTACTCGCCGGAATAAGAGAATCCATTTGCGTGTTGATCGAGTGGCTCACATCCTGACGGTTGATGCTCATGGACTGCCTTTGCTGGAGAACCTTGCCGAACCTCTCTGAAAGCGTCTTGGCGGTCTCGCCGACAACCTGCCCGGAGAAAATATTGCCCACGGTATTCATCACCACTGCCGCCTCCTTGTCGCCGTAATCTCGTTTGAGCTGTGAAAAGTCCTGAAAGCCGAGACAGACGGCAACCTTGTTACTTCGCGCGGTGGCAATAAGATTATCGAGACCCTTGAAATATATGGTCGGCAGCTCGTCTATGATGACCCCGGACTTTAACATCCCTTTCTTGTTTATCAGCTTAACTATTCTGGAATTGTATAGACCGAGTGCCGCGCCATAGATGTTCTGACGGTCGGGATTATTGCCGACACAGAGTATCTTCGGCTCTTTCGGGTTGTTGATGTTAAGAGTGAAATCATCGCCCGTCATAATCCAGTAGAGCTGAGGCGAAATCATGCGGGAAAGAGGTATCTTCGCCGAGGCTATCTGCCCGGCAAGCTGTTCAGCCGCGCCTCCCTGCCAAGCGTCGATAAACGGAGAAAGATAGTTTTCCAGCTCCGTGTATGATGTGAGGATAGGAAATATATCCTCATACCGGCGGCAAAGGAACTCAATGGCATGGGGAAAAGTGCAGTATTTGCCGTTCTCGTATATTTTTAGATACCAGATGATTGCGGCAAACAGAACTATCGGGGATTCCACGAAGAAATCGCCCTGTTTCTGTATCCATGTGCGATTCAAATTCATCATTATTGTGTATGCCTATTCGTATGCGTCCGCAATATCCGACATGAAATCAGGATGTATCGGATTGCACCTATGTGAGTGTTCCGGATCATCGAAATTTATGACGCAGAACGTGGGCGGATTCTCCCCGTAACTCTTGGCATGGTTGAGCATATGATTATATGCAATCAGCGATAAATCAGGGAATTTGTAGTCATACACATAAAGCCCGAAGCCCTTTTCTATCTGCTGTTTGATGAAATTGTTGACCACCGCGAATGACTTGCCGGAGCCGGGGGTGCCGAGGACTATCGAGGCTCTGAAAGGGTTGACCACGTTTATCCAGCCCCTGTTCCACCGTTTTTTATAATAAAAGCGTGTGGGGAGATTTACTGAATATTCATTCTCCATCAGCTTGGTCTCCTGCATGAACGATTCGTTTTCCTCGTTGAAACGGTCGTCCATCATGTTGTTCTTCAACAGACGGCTCATCCACACCCCTCCGAGCAGCAGGCACACATATCCCGATATGGCGGTGAATATATAGGTGTAGTACCAGCCGAGAGACACCATCCACCAATCGAGAAAAAACAGCACGGCACCTATTGAAATTATGAGCCATATCTGGCCCCATTTTATTTTTTCGTTCTTGACACCTTTGGTGCCGAAACACGAGAGGGCAAGCAGAAGGAGCGTCCACCATTTGGCGTTCCACGGATTGTGGAATAGGCTCCCGGCCTCGTCAAGACCGCGAAGAACCTTCAAGGTCTGAGAGTGGAACTCCCAGCCCGACACAAGGGGCTGGCAGAACCAGTAAATGTTGGCAACCATCACGGCGATGCTGACACCACGGAGTAGATCCATGATTTTCGACAACGCCCTGAGGTCATCTTCCTGTTGTGACATAATAAATCTGGTGTTTGTAGTTTGACAAATTATAGTTTGGGGCCACGGCGTTTTTTCTTCCTGCGCCGCTGCATCTCGCGGTAGAAGGCTTCCTCCTGCGGGTCGAATCCGAGTCCGGTCTGGAACAGGTCAAGACCGGGAAGCGTCGGCGCATCATCGTAAGCGGAAGAATTGTTCTGTCGTGTCTGGGATTGAGACTGGCTTGGGGATGTTCCGGAACCTCTGCCACTTGTTTCTGTAATGCGGTCTTGGGTTTCATAGCCGTAATGTTTTAGAGGTCAAAAAGACTGGGTTGTGCGATTTGGGGATTGTTCTCGGTGGTTTTCTTTTCAGTGGTCTTGGGTCTGCGCATTTTAGCCATTTCCTCATCACGGAGTTTGTTGATGGCGTCCTGCCGTGCCTGTTCCTTTTCTTCCTCGGTAAGTTCTACCGTATGGTTCACCACCACCTTGCAGTTGATTGGGTTGCCGACCTCAATCTCGCTTTCCTCCCAATAATGGAGTGCCATTCCGAAGATTTCATCATCGGCAAAGCCGTTGCAACCGCTTTTCTGCACTTGGTTGATGATGTATGTAACGCAGTCCTCTACAGATTTAGAGGGGTTCGCAAAGCGGATAGCGAACAGAGCGTCATTGTCGGCTCTCTTTTCAAGATAAGCCTTGATTGTGTCGTTGAAGGCTCGTGTGCCTCGGTTTTCTCTTGTGGTTGCCATAGTCGTAAATATTTTTAGAGTGTTAAAATCCAATAGATTATCGCAAGTGCGCTGATGATTGATATTACCCAGCCTACGCCTCGGAATATCGGTCGGAGGAAAGCCCACAATGTCAGACCTACGATTGCGCCGATTATCCCTGCCAACCAAAGGATTGCTTTTTTTATTTGGCTGAACCTGAGGCTTGAAGCTTTGCCTTGACTATTTATGTGGCTGTTCGTTTTCATCGTTGCGACGTTTTTTTGTATATCACCATCGGTTTCGCTTGCTTGACACCCAAAGAGCGTGGGGTGCGAAAAGGAGATGTTCGGCCTTGGGAGGAAAAATACTACCGACCGCAGGGAGCTGTGGAGATTTTTCATTCCAAAGCAAAAAGAATATCTCGGGCGCCACACGTTTCATAAGGCAAGCAAGTAGAAATCGTTGGTTAATTGGACAATAATCAGGAGCATCGACTCCATGACGGTGAAAACGTACTGCCGCATAATCAGCGATGATAATAAATCCCCAATGGCTTAATAAAAAGATGGTACAGAACGGCACGACCACCATAGTCTGCGACAGGATGACGACACAGGAAGTCAGCCGGTCGCAGTCTATGCCGAGTGCCGCCATCTCAGGACAGCGAGTGATAGGGCGGGCTAATAATTCCTTATAAAGTCATGGCGATCCAGAACACGGAGAAAGGCTGAAAGTCTCGGAGGCTGCGGTAGCGTAGCGGATGCTTGTCTCGGAGAATGCGCAGACATTTCTTGGTGTTCCGCCATGACCCTCAGGCGAGATGTGGACAATAGGTGTCAGTGAACCACGGCTCACCGTCACCTTTTGACGGCATAACCGCCGACAACTCGGTAGCCCGCTTAATTTCTCGCTGTCAACCTCCAGCGCAAAAATGCTCGGTAAACCGCACGGAATACCAAACAGCCTGACGTCTATGCAATAAATGTTGATGGCGACTTATTAAGGCAAAAAGAGTTGGAATTAACTGCTCATAATACACTATTGGTATATTATCGGATATAATTCCCAACTCAATAGTTTGACGGTACAAACTTTTTGATTAACTTTGCGGTTGATATTTCAAAGTGATAATCAACTATGAGTATAGCAACAACATCAAAAATCAACCAACTTCTTACCGATGCAGTTCCGGGGGGACTTCTGTTTGCCGCTTGGCTTCGGAAAGAGGGATACTCTGCCCAGCTCATAAAGAGATACCGGGATTCAGGTTGGCTCGAAGGATTGTCGCGTGGGGTTATGTATAGAAAGAATGACAGCCTTTCGGCGTTGGCTTCGATATATAGCTACAATCTTCAGACCGGAAACAAAGCGCGGATAGCAGCACATTCCGCGCTTGAACTTTTCGGATTCAATCATTACGTGCCGATGGGTAAACCTCGACTCATGGTCGCTTTTAAGAACGGCAGTTTTGATGATTGGGTCATGAGCGACAGATACGACATGAAGATAGTGCCGTTTCATACGGGCATCTTTAAGAATCCGGCAACCCAATCCCTTGACAGGAACGGACTCTCCTTAATATTATCATCGCCGGAGCAGGCATTTCTGGAATGTATGCATCTTGTGCCGGATCACTATAATTATATGGATCTGTACTATATAATGGAGCAGTTGACATCACTTGATCCTGACAAAGTACAGACCGCGCTTGAAAACACATCGAGTCAGCGGGTAAAAAGGATGTTTCTATATATGGCCGAGAAAGCCGGGCATTATTGGTTTGATATGCTTGACCTGGATAAATTCGGTCTGACGACTTCCAAGCTTCAGCTCGTTGACAATGGAGTTTATATTTCCAAGTATCGCATTACAGTCCCTAAAGAATTAAATGATTATGAATGACATATATCGCAGACAGGTCGCACTCCTTATCAGAGTGATGCCGATAGTTTTCAAGATAAAGGATTTCGCCGTGCATGGCGGAACTGCGATAAACCTTTTCCACAGGAACCTTCCGAGGTATTCCGTCGATATTGATATCACTTACATACCGCTGGAAGACCGGAATACGAGCCTTGCAAACATCAACATGCATCTGTCGGCTCTTAAAACGGCAATAGAGAAAGCGGTTCCCGGTATTCGTGTCATCCATAAGCCGGATGTCTGGAAATTGCAGTGTACCAAAGACGGAACTACAATCAAAATTGAGGTCAACGGAACCAAGAGAGGAATTTTAGGCGATACCGAGAAGATGCAGCTTTGCGAAAAAGCTAAAGCGGAATTTGGAATGAGTTGCTTTGCCAATATCGTGTCATGGAGCCAGCTCTATGGCGGAAAGATTGCAGCTGCCCTCAGCCGTCAACATCCGCGAGACCTGTTCGATTGCAGAGGCATAACTTCTGACGATTTCGGAGCAGTGAAGAATGGCTTTATGCTCTGCCTTCTTGGAAGCGACAAGCCAATCATTGAATCTCTGAATCCAAATCCGATTGACCATCAGGAGGCACTCGACAATCAGTTTGAGGGGATGACCGATGAACCATTCAATTATGATGATTATCAAAAAGCGAGATTAAATCTGATTGAAGTAGTAACTCAAGGATTGACTGATGATGACAAAGCATTTCTCATTTCATTTGAGGAAGGTAATCCTGACTGGAGTAAATGCTGCGCCGGGGATTTGAGCAACTATCCCTCAGTAAGATGGAAGCTCCAAAATATCGTAAAGCTCAAATCCAAGAATCCGACCAAACATAAAGGAGGCGTTGACAAGCTCATTTTCTATTTCCAAAAGTCGCCTGAATAAAGTCTGAATAGCTAAGAAGATTGAATTTATTATTTTAACAATAAGTCATAAAATTGTCTAAATCGAACCTCCGGACTTGACTTTCATCAGTATTATAGCATAACTTTGCATATGCCTTAGCCTGATTACTGGATAGCATCACAAGAGGTGATTATAAAGGCAAAAAGTTTGGTTGTAAATTCGCTACACACGTAAATCTTGAATCGCCAAGTTGCTGATATAAGCGCATTTGGAGCGTTAGGAACAAGTCCCTCCATCTCCACTTGTAACCTCGGACTAAAATCAGTCCAAACAAGACTTATCGGCCTCTGGCCGCTTTGTTTACAAAGAGACCTCAGACTATCAAATAGTTCTGAGATTTTTTCGTGTCTAATCCTTTCGATTCAGAACCTAAATCAGTCCAAGAAAAGACCGTTTCAGACATACTTTCGTTACTAACTCGTTACTAAGATTTCGAGAATCAAAATAGTAACGATTTAGTAACGAATACCGCCCCAAAATCCTAAAATCCAAGATATTACAAAGACATAACTCGGAGATGTCCTGAAAAATAGACAACTTTTTAAGCACTCGTTTGGTTGAGGTTAAAAAGGTGTCCGTCACAATTCCGATTATCCCAAAGCTATCGAGAAAGACTTCTGCCTCACTGCCTATAATGCATCTACATTGCCGGATTGTATATACGGAATAGAGCTTTGGATTTTCTCAATAGGCCAGTTCCACCATTGTATCTCCCTAAGCTTTTTATAACTTCAGGAGAAAACCGTTTGCGAATCTCTTTTGCCGGCACTCCGCCGACGATTGAGTAAGGCTCGACATCTTTAGTAACCACTGCTCTTGTTCCGATGATGGCACCGTCGCCGATAGTCACTCCGGCCATAATTACCGCATCATAACCTATCCATACATCATTGCCGATCACAATATTGCCTTTATTGTCCCACTCTGAGGTAATTTCCGATTTAGGCAATCCCCATTCCTCAAAGAATAAAGGGAATGTGTAGGTAGACGACGATTTAAGCGTATGATTGGCACAGTTGAAAATAAACTTTGCACCACAAGCTATCAAGCAAAACTTACCGATAATAAGCCTGTCATTATTTATCGGATAATGATAGAGCACGTTGTTTTTCTCAAAGTCTCGCGGATCATTCACAAAGTCATTGTAGATGGTAAAGTCTCCGATCTCGATTGTCGGGCGCGTGACAACCGATTTCAGATATACTGTCTGAATATCACCGGTGCGGGGATATACTTTGTTTTTCATTGTTTTAAGGCTCGTTTTATTGTCTGGCGTACAAATCCGGATTTAGCTTCGGTACATCCGTCGCGGTCATTCTTATACTTAGGAAGCAGTGATAGTTTTAATATCTCATATTCTTTAGCTACTTCAGGATGAGCAATCAGATAATCTCGGAAACGGATTTCATCATTGTCGCCGACCCTGTGAAAATGGACATGGAAAACTTTGTCGGCATACCCGGCGGGAGTATAGCCTTTGTTGAAGCTCATTCGACTATCGGAAACTGACATACAGATATATCCGTCACTTTCCATTTTCTCTTTGATTAGTGGTCTGTCGGTCTCGGGATTTAACTCGACAAGAATGTCAATTATGGGCTTTGCATGAATATTCGGAGTGGCCGTGCTGCCAATATGGTTGATAATCGGACTGTAATCTTTTAGCAATGCTGAAAGCTCCAATATTTCTTCTTTCGCCCATTCCGACCAATCAGGATTATATGCAGCCAGCACTATTGGAAAGAGTTCCCATAGTTCTGCCTGAGTCATATCCTTAAGATTCCTTTGGCTCATGGCAATCGTTCCATCTCAATACAGTTCCACGTTTCGCCCAGACATTCGTAACTCTCGGTTTCAGGTAGTGATACCCGATGAAAACCGGCGGCTTCATAGCAATGGATGGCGGACGGATTATTTTCAAAGATAACGAGCGACACTTTCGTGGCTCCAAGTTCTTCAAACGCATATTTGACTGCCATTGAGACAAGAGCATTGCCTAAACCGCGACCACGTTTTGAATCATCAACAATGACGAATCCCAGTCGCTGCTCGGTCGAATCGTCGGCGGGGGTACGTAAGTGATGTATCCTACAATTTCATCGCCATCAGTCATTGTCAAAGCGCGCGATTGTTGTCCGTCAATATACTTTTCGTGATATGCGTTCATATCTTCGGGTGTAACGGGATAACGCTCATATCTGTCGGCACACCATTGGCGCATTAGATACTCGCTTTTAAGCCACGATGTAATCACAGCGGCATCCGAAGGTTGATAAGGGAGTAATGTCATACTCATGGTTTATAGCTGCGTTTTATCTCGACAATTGATTTGCCTCCGATGCCGAAGTTCTCGTCTGGCAACTCCTTGATAGTTACTGTGAAGAACTGATCCGGGATATGCGTCACCTCGGAGGCGGTTGCTGTCAGGCGTTCAATCAACTGTTTTTTCTATTCTGCGGTCAGATTCCCGCTCTCGATTGATATGTATGGCATAATCAGAGAATGGTTTTGAGAATATGATCGCAGAACAATGTGGGAGTAAACTCCACTATCTGATAGTCGGCGACGTCGTTGATGTTGAACGGGTCTTACGCGATGATGGCGTCCACGGCTATGCGGTTTTCAGCCTTAATCATAATCACTCCGCCCACACGCGGTGTCTGTGGCCCTGAGGCGATGAAATCTCCGGCGGCATAATGCTTAGCGAGATATTCGCGGTGTGCGGCAAGGAATCTGTCAACCTCGCTCAATGGTTTCTTATATGTTAAAATTGCGATAAACATGGTTTTATTTCCGTTTTATTATTACCCGATAGATATTTCCGACACGCACCGCAGTAAAGACCGCACGCCGCTATGAGTTCTTTGTTTGCCCCTATATTCCTCATGGCAAGAAACTATAGCTGGATATGGGCAAATTGATGGTCAATCCAGATAGTCGCTTCCTTAGCAGTGAATTTGAGCAAGATATAATTAGGGTCTGACGGACCTCCCGGAAAATGATTTATATACCAGTCCTGCCATTTTTCCAAGCGAATGCTGTCGTCATTGACAACTTCAACGATGCCGCGCAGACAAACACTCGCGCCGTCTTTATCGTAGCAGAGGCCCGCCTTAGGATTACGCCGGAAATCAGCCACTTTCACTGAATCCGCTCCTGCTGCCATCCACACGATACCACACCCATCAGTATCGCCTTTAGCCATCGGCACGGGACGCGGAAAACCATCACTGTTTACAGATGCTATCGTTACAGTAGAGCATTCCGCGAGAAGCTGTTCTGCTTTCTTTATAAGATAAGACGATCCGCACTGTTGCCAGCGTTTCAGATGAGGGAAAAACTGACGCATCTGCTCTTTCATCTGCTCTACAGTAAGATTTTGACCTGAACTCTTGTTTATCTCATCAGTGAACCGGGCACAGTGGTCAATCATCTGATCCATTGTCATATCCTGCGTGAGCTTGCCGTCCTTGTAGCAGTAAATACTGTATTCTTCGTTTGGCGAGCCATCGGCATTCGTGCCGATGATTTCATTTGTGAGCAGCATTCCGCAGCTCTGACAGAATTTCATTTCCATTGTTAACTTCAGTATTTACCCGTCAATCGTTACAGGGCGGATTATTATAAATGCTCATGAAGGATGACTTGTTTCAGATTAAACCAACCCGACCACAAAGTTGCGAAATTATTATGAAATTCTGCATTTATGATGCGGACTGTTTCAGCTTCCTGATATTTTTTCTGGTCTGTCGAAGAGCACTTCTGAGTCCGGGTGAAAGGGCCTGAAACGACAGCATTTCGAGATGACTTTCCAGTTCGGCGATGAGTTCCGGATAATGACGACACATCTTGAAAGCTGCGTATATACTGAAACATCTTACTGCATATGGCTCACACTCTGAATTGATTTTCCTCATACAGAAATCGAGAAAATCTGTCGGAATATCATCGACCTCAAACTCCTGTTCCCGAAGAAGCTGCAGAAGCATACGCTTCTTTCCGGGGTCAGTTTCTACTAACAGCATATCAATCATGCTGTCCCGTAGAGTCGACAACCACTCTTTGTCTGATACGGGCAGTTGTGTCATGATCCATAGCGAATTGACACTTGTGCGCCGGTCATCACTCCCGACCAGACTCCATAACTGACACAACTTCTCGCGATCTCCCGAAGCCCATGATACAAGCCCCTTTATCTGAGGCATGTTGATTCTTTGTGACAGCAATTCCTCTATGTTCATTCGATTTCCCTTATTGCCGGATTAAGCTCAATAAGATGCGCAATAAATTCGTCTCGGTCATTAGGCGAGATTTCCAATGGCGCATAGCTTTTCAATACAGATCGGTCTATGAAACTTATCGACACTCTTTTACGCGACATGCCGGCTGTTGCCAGATAGCCGGTTGTCTTCCTGGCACTTTTGATTTTGGAAATCGGGATTCGTGTAGGTCTGAAACACTGGTAGATAACGAGGTCATTACCATCAATTTCATACCAGCATCCGAACATCAGCCATGCGTAAAGCAACGTCATCGAGCCGCACACGAAAACCAGATACCACCATGACATTCCGATGGCCGAAAGCCAGATAACCGTAAGGAATCCGACCGTCACAAGCCAGACCCACCAATCAATCTTCGAGCGATATACCGTAGCCATTATCGACAATCCTGTTTCTGCGTTGACATTCTTTACGGTTACAAATATAACGAAAATATCCGCCGGAGCATAATGCAAATTACAATTTCGCTATTATTTGTCAGATTATTTATAACTTTGAGCGCTAAACCATGCAACAGATATGACTACAGAGCTATTGCTGAATAAATGCCGGGGCTCACTCGTTGGCGGGGCCGTCGGTGACGCTCTCGGCTACGCCGTGGAATTTTCGTCACTCAACGAGATTCGGAAGATCTACGGCCAACGCGGAATCACAGATTACAAACTCAACAGTTCCGGCATCGCTGAATTCTCCGACGACACACAGATGTCTCTTTTCACAGCCGAAGGCCTTCTTAACGCAATCGCCGACAAAAAGACCTCCGTAGATGAGATAACCCCATATTTAACAGCCGCATACAAGAACTGGTATCTCACACAGATAAGACCGAAGAGCCAACTCGAAAGAAGTTTTCTCTCGCGCTTCAGAGCACTTTGGTCGCAGCGTGCACCTGGTCTTACGTGCATGTCAGCTCTACAGACAATCATGTCGGATTCCGGCGGAAAGGTCGTCAACAATTCGAAAGGATGTGGCGGAGTAATGCGCGTCGCTCCTGTCGGAATATATTCGGCTGCTCATACCGACATTCTCAACCTCGAAAACGCCGGCCTTTTGGCCGGATCTGCCGCCGAGATAACCCACAAACATCCACTCAGCACCTTATCTTCTATGGCATTCGCCATGGTAGTGGCGGAATGCATCCTCTCCCACTCCATTGACCGCGACAAATTCCGTGAAATCATCGTAGACCGCGTTTTTACGCGCCTCATCTCACGCATTAACGGCGACATCCATCTGAACGAGCTTAAAGCTCTCATTATTAAAGCCCTCGATCTCGCCATATCCGGCCGCGCCGACACCGACGCAATCCTCATTCTCGGCGAAGGCTGGGTAGCCGACGAAACACTGGCTATCGCCATCTTCAGCGTCATGCGCTACATTGACGACTTCGAAAAATGTGTCTGCTGCGCTGTCAACCACAGCGGTGACAGCGACTCAACGGGTGCAGTGGCCGGCAACATTATCGGAGCCATCCTCGGCTACAACGCCATCCCCGAAAAATACAGGCTGAATCTCGAGCTTCACGATCTCATTCTCCAAATCGCCGACACCCTCGCCTCTCCTATTATCCCATCTGATCTGTTAGAATAGACTATCGCCATTACAATCAAATCAGCGCGGGGCCTCGTCGTGTTAATGACAAGGCCCCGCAGAGTTATAAAAGTAGTATGGTATGAATTTATCTCACTGCTACTTTGACCACATTCGATCCTACGGCAACTACATATATGCCGGGGCCGAGAGAAATTTCTGTAGCGTCAGAGCAGACACACGATGCCACGCTTGTCCCTGCCATAGAATACACATTGCAGGTTCGTCCCGCGGCACCCAGTACCGTTATGCCGCCTTTGTGAACATTGATTTTCACACCCATGGCCGTGAGGCTGTCGACACCACCTTCAGCCTTGGCAGCTACGGCACGCGACTCGCCGGTCTCATATACGGCCGACACTGCGAAGTCCATGTTCTCCGCGGGAAGTTCATCAAAGGCGAGACTCTTTATCGGCGAAGTTGTCAGAAGTCGGTCACCACTGTAGACATTATATCCGAGCAGATTGAGTTTCTGTGCATCACCGCTGGCAGGATAGAAAGCCACATCGTCGATAAAGGTCTGTGCCGTTCCGCCCGAGGCATAAGAACAACCACGGATTGCGAAGCGACGAGCACCTTCCGGAACAACAAGAGCATACTGGGTCCAGTCGCCCGGTAACTGCTCTATCCTGCGAATCAGCTTGAAGTCGCCGGGAGTCAGCGATCCATCGCTGTAGAGGAACTCGATAGTCTCGGGAGTGTCTCGGTTGTAACTGCGGGCCCATAGCGTAACGAGCTGTTCCCGTCCGCAAAGCTCCGGCGAAATAGCCCAGTCATCCTGCTGCACAGCCTTATTGAAAGATTCGTTTACAACATACATATTGGCAAGATACTGCATGCTCATGTCATGGCCGTAATAGCTATCGTTGAAAGCCTCGACAAGACGTGTCTGAACCCACCATGACTGGGCTGAATGTACGGGAATTCCGGGGAATTCGATCATTTCCATACTTGAGGCACTGACCATTCCTCCTATCGGTGCCTTGTCGACATCGACGAATACCCAATCTCCGGCCGAAGTGAGGAAGTTCCCTTCAAGTTCGATCGTATATGATTCGAAATCATCGAGAACCATTTCGGGCACAGCGGTACTGTAGTCTGGCTCGCCCCATGAGAGACAGCTGCCATCGGCAGTGATGACAACATCGCTGGGTTCGGGGAGCAGACGCATATTGCGGGCAACAGTGACCTCGCCTGTTTCATTGTTCTCGTCTTTCTCGTCCCCCTCGGCAACTACTCTTATCTTAAAGCTGTTTCCTACCGGATCCTGAACTGACAGCGAATGACTGAATTCTATCGTCTCACTGCGGCTGAAAGCAAGGCCATCGAAATCTTTCGAAGCTACCTCGGTTCCGTTATGATAGAGAATAGCCTTGTAAGCGGCGACATCTTTGGCTCCCAGATTGCTGACTCTTGCCTTGACAGCAAATGGCTCGCCCGGTTTTGCCTCAACGGGAGCCTCAATATCGGCTATACCGAGATCAGTGTCGGGCAACTGGTCAATCCGAATATTGTCGATAAGAACCCAGTTGTAGCCGTTATCATTCTGGCTGTAAATGGTGCCTTTGAATATGAGAGACACAACCTGGCCGGCATAATCGCTGAGATCGACAGCAACGTGTTCCCACGCCTCGACGTTCCCGAGTTCACCGATAACAAGACTGCGGGCATTATGGCGCGTGCCGTCAGCTGTCACCACATCGATATCGAGATGATTGATATTCGAGAAGTTGTTTTTGAACCAGTTATAGGTGTAGAACGTCAGTGTCGGACGTTTGGCGCCACTAAGATCGATAGCCGGAGAAATCAGCTCAGTCCACTCGTTGAAATAGTTACCCTCACTATCGTTGACATAGCTCCAGCCAAACATACCTGCAAAACCGTTGTCTCCGTCCTGTGAGCCCTCGGAATTCTGGAACGATGCGTCCATCATGCGGTTCCAGCCATTATACTGACGCATGGCGACTGCACGTTCATCGTCAGTGATAGAGGCTATCTGCGGGCCGTTCGACTTGCCGTCGCCCCACGGATTATCGAGTGTATAATTGGGGAACGATTCCTTGAACGGGAGCTTAAGAGGCTCGCCGGCGAAGATATTCTCGCTCTTTTCGCCATAGCCGATTCCCGCGCTGTTCACTCCGTATATCTTGACATAGACAAATCCACAGTCTCGCCCGGTCTCGAATGTCGGAGTCAGCTTATAGCTCGTCTCCGAAATTCCCTCATAAGTCTTATTGCCGTGATAATAGGCGTTATCCGGGAAAACTTCTAAATTATAGCTGACTTCGCCGTTCAGGGGATAGCCCTGCCAGTCGACAGCGGCCGCATCCCAGCTTACGATAATCCCGGCAGCATTGTCGGGGTCGCGGCGGATGGTGATTCCACCGACAGAACCCGGACGGTTTATGCCGACATAAGTCTTGAACTCGTTTGACGGGCCGCTTTTGGCCTCACCGCTGTAGGCAAAGGCCGTATAGATACATTCCGCTCCCTGACTCAGCTTGTCGTCGACAAATTCGACTGTCGAACCCGGAACGGGATTATCTATAGTGGCGATAAGTGTTCCGTTGCGCATAATCTCTACACGGCTCAGGGAGGAAAGAGCGTCGCCGTTGGCGGTCTCTGCCGGAAGTTTTACTTTTCCTTTCAGTGACAGTGCGCCGCTGCGATCTGCCAGAGCCTCTACTATCTCGGGGGCAGCCGGAGCCACATCGCTAACAGGAGCCGAAACCGTAAACTCGATAACTTTGAGTTTATACATATTGGCATCGCTCATAGCATGGAATCCGATAAAGAGTGTTCCGTTGCGGTCAGGGCAGATTTCGAGTTCAAACGGCATAGCCGATGTCTGGTCTATGACAGTCTCAGGCATCAGCTCTTCTGTCATACCTTCGGCAGTGGGACTGTAGCCATATTTCATTTCGACCTTTTCGGGGCAACTTGTCATCTGGCAGGCAAAAGCCACATGAACCTTGTAGCGCGCACCGGCAACAGCCTTTATAGGCGGCGTAATGGCCCAGTCATCGGCCTTATTCGACGAATGGTAGCTATAGTTCAAACCGTTGTATCCGTCGTCCCAGGTATATCCGTCGTCATTGACATCGTCGACCGTCCAGTTGTCTAAAATAGAATATTTATCGAGAGTGGCAATGTCATACGGCAGAGCCAGCGAGCCTGTTACCATCGGCGAGCTCACGGCTTCCTCAGAACTGTTCCCGGCATGCATGGCAACCACCCTGAAGGTTATAGACTCTATCCCCTGAGGCTCGTAGACGTTCGTTACAGTTGTCGCTGTAATATTTTCAGCCGCAGTTACTTCGCCAGGCATACGAACTACTGAATAAGTGACCGCTGAAGCATCCAGATAACCGTCGTTAGCACCCTTAGTGACTGCATCCCAGCTTACAGTGAAAGTATTGGTTGACTCATCAAAAATCACTTTTATATTCTCCGGAGCAACCGGGATGTCGGGGCCGACCCACATCTGAAGACGTGAGCGCTTGCCTTCGCCGGTGTCGTTTGACGCCGCAACCGAAAAGTTGTGCTTGCCTGCGGTCGCTACAGTGACATTGGCAGTGATTTCGGCTCCGTATGTACTTGTTCCTTCTGCCACTTTATCGCTACCGTCGTATACTGTCCACTTGGCAGTACCCGATGCCGCCGTGCCATTATGGAGCGTCGATGGCATTGTGAACTTTAGTGTACCAGACAGAGCTCCATTCACAAATATGCCGCTAATATTGTCGACAACTCCGGGAGCCTCATCAGCTATTACTGTCGGAACAATATAGATTGAGGTCATGCACTTATCGGTAAATTCAGCCAGAAGAGTAGATTCGCCCGTCGCGGGATTAATAGAATAAAGCTTCGACACGTGTTTGGCACCGCTATTTTCCGTGCCGTTATACATATATATAAAATTACCCGATTCAGGATCGAATGTAGCGCTGACTCCATGTTGCATATCGCCGTCGCCTCCGACTTTGGCAATCGACGAGTTTTTTCCGGTTGTCATATCGACAACTCCGAAATATCCATTTCGTGTGACTCCATAAAGCACTCCGTCTTCATTAAAGGCGAGCGCCCGCGAATATTCGCCGCTAAGGAACGATACACTCGGGGTAAGATCGGTCTGCGTTCCTGTCTCAAGATCAATACTATATAGATGATACATCATTGATCCATAATCACAGAACGCATACCCTTTGCCATCTTTCGGATTGATGGCAAGATCAAAAGCGCGGTACGGGTCAAGATACAGCTCGGGGCCCTGTTTCTCCCATGTCGTTATGTCGTAGGCCTGTAGCTTATGACCATGAGGGTCATTGTCAGTATCCCAGTAATCGGCATATCTGCCATCGTGACAGGCATAAAAAAGATTGCCCTTTAGCGCGCCCCCGTAATACGACGACACATCGCTTACCTTCTCCATTTCTCCCCCCGACACTTCAGGCAACCGATACATTCCTATTGTGGCATTGCTGTAGTCGAACACCGATGCCACAATAGCCGGCAGAGGCGTCCCGTCGGGCGCTTTTCTAATTCTGTCGGGGAACTCATGCCCTGCGGCCTCCATTGTAGCTCTCTCGGCCGCCTTCATATCTTCCGCCGAATGTTTCTGAAACTCCGCATTTATCGAAGGCCCCCGATTCAGGGCATTGTGACTGACAGCGACGTATGCCGTCGCATAGACAGTCGTAAGGGCCACAAATGCGGCCACACTCGTTATTAGTCTATTTTTCTTCATAAGCTAAATATTATGTGGTGACTTGATTAACTTCTTAAACGCTGATTAAAATCCGATTTCTGCTTTCCGAATCCTCCGACCGCGCGTCTGAAAAACTCACTGTGGAAAACAAGAAAAGTACTTTTGCAAATATATTTACAAAAGAGTCTTAAAAAAATAACCTGTGTTAATATTATAAGCTACAGCAGCTCTTAACGTGCGTTTTTATAGCAAACAAGCCCACATCCTTACTTTTTGCTCAGGATTTGCTTTCTGATTCGACTGACGTGAACCTCAGTCATTTTCAGATAAGAAGCGATCGCCTTGAGCGGCACATGTTCAAATAATTCCGGGCGGCAGCGTTCGAGCCATTCATATCGCCAACGGGCATCACCATTCATGACCTTTGCTTTAAGTTCGTCATAACAGCTTCGGCGCGTAAACACACCCGCAATCCATCGGCAGAACTCGTTCGACTCGTCCATTAATCTTTCGACATCAGCCTTCCGAAGCCTTAGCACTGTGGTCTGGCAACAAGCCTCTACACAAATAATCGACGGCGCACCCTGTGAAAAGCTTTGCATGGAAGCCAATAACGTGCCCTCAAGCCCGAAATAAATATTGTTTTCAACTCCCTGCGAAAGGATGTAACCTCTGACAATGCCTTCCTTGATTATATAAACATCAGGATCGACAACCCCGGCCACAATAATAGCCTCTCTCTTTCCGTATGAAACCTCATCGGCAGCATCAACTATCAAATCATAAACAGAATCGGTCAGGGGAAAGTCCGATTCCTCTGCCAGAACTTCTCGAAAACAGTTTTTGGCACTCATTCTACTGCAAAAGTAAATATTATTGTCATCATTTGCAATATCAATTCAAACTTCAATAAAATGGCATCGATAAAAGTCAAATTCCGTCCGTCGGCGGTTGCCGACCGCGAAGGCGCTGTCTACTATCAGGTTATCCACGAGAGAAAAGTGCGGATTCTTCCGACGTCCTACCGAATCTTCGATTCAGAATGGGACAACGAACATTCAACTCTATCACGGACTGACAAAAATGCGGGAAGAACCGACCATCTGCTGACCATCGTTCTGCGATCCGATCTGACATCGAACGTCTGGCCTCAATATGCCGGAAACTCGACTTCGATTGTCTGTGTTTCACTGCCGACGATATTGTGGCTGAATTCAACCGCATGAAAACCGACAATTCGCTGTTCAATTTTATGAAAAAGCTGATTGCCGGGCTCAAAAAAAGAGGGAACATCAGAACATCGGAGACTTACCGATCAACGCTGAACAGTTTTGCAAGCTTCAGGAATTATGAAGACATTATGCTCGACAGCATCTCATGCTCGACAATGGAAAGCTATGAACTGTGGCTGAGAAACCGTGGCCTGACTCCAAACACTATTTCATTTTATATGCGCATTCTGAGAGCCGTTTATAACCGCGCCGTTGAAAACGATATGACCGAGAACCGAAGTCCGTTCCGCCACGTCTATACCGGCATAGAAAAAACCGTGAAACGTGCGCTCCCTTTGAGAACTGTCAGGAAAATAAAAGAACTGGATCTGTCGAAGAATCCCCAACTCGAATTCGCCCGGAATATGTTCATGATGAGTTTCTATCTGCGCGGAATGAGTTTCATAGATATGGCATTCCTGAGATAATCCGACCTGAAAAGCGGTTACATCACTTATCGCCGCCGTAAAACCGGCCAACGTCTGATTATAAAATGGACTGCCGAAATGCAGGCGATACTGGCAAAATATCCCGAAAACAAGAGTGACTACCTGCTCCCGATAATTAAGGCGCCTGACACAAACGAACGATCGGTTTACCGTAATGTCAGCTACAGCATAAATCAGCGGCTTAAAACTATTGCTGAAATACTCTCTATCAATATGCCGCTGACAATGTATGTCGCGCGCCATAGCTGGGTTTCAGCGGCCAAAACTAAAGGTATTCCTGTCAGCGTCATCAGCGAAGGAATGGGACACGATTCCGAGTCCACAACCCAGATATATCTCGCCAGCCTCGACGCGTCAGTAGTTGACAGTGCAAACTCAATAATACTCGACGCCCTGAAATAGTCCAATCGAAATACCCGTCGACAAGAGCGGCAAACCCTACTTGATAGAGATTGTCGCTCTTGTCAGCTTGCGATTTATCAGCCGATATACGTGATGAAGAAAGCTGTGATTCAGTCTCGCATGCTCGTATCAAGGAGCATCTTATGCATGGTTGACCGGGATTGTTTGATATTGCAAAATTATATAAGCGAACATAGCCTGCTATTACCAATCTTACGTCTTTAGTTACCTTTATTACAGAATATCGGATTATCCTGTCGATAATAGACCAAAACTTTGTATTTTTGGAAAAAATAACTGCAATGGAAATCTACGTCGCCGACACAATCGATAGTTATAACCGCTTCTTCGGTTTCGAGACCCGACATCCTCTTGTCGGTGTCGTCCACTTCTCGGGAGAGCGAATAGTCAACCCATACGCCATGAGCTTCGGATTCTATTCGCTATTCCTGAAAAACACCCGTGGCTGCAAAATCAGATACGGTAAAACCAACTACGATTTCGATGCCGAAACTGTCGTTTGTTTCGCTCCGGGCCAGACTATCGAAGTTCATCCATCGGAAGGGCCCGCCGCCGAGGCTGTCGGACTGTTTTTCATCCCGACTTGCTTTTCCGCACGCCTCTCGCCCGCCGGATAAAGGAATATTCCTATTTCGCCTACACCTCCAACGAAGCGCTACACCTCTCCAGCGAGGAAAGCGCAATAGTTCAGGACTATATGCACAAGATTGAGAACGAGCTGCAACACGGCATCGACAAGTTCACGAAGTCGCTTATCGTGTCGAACATCGACGTGCTGTTGAACTATTGCATGAGATTCTATGAACGTCAGTTCATAACCCGCGAGCCGCTGAACAACTCGACTATGCAGCGGTTCAGGAAATTTCTCGACGAGTACCTCGAACAGGGCATCGGAGCGGCCGAGGGAATTCCATCTGTCAAGTATTTCGCCGACAAGGTCTGCCTATCCCCGAATTATTTCGGCGACCTCGTAAAATCCGAGACAGGAAAAACAGCCAAAGAATTCATTCAGCTACGCATGATCGACTACGCAAAGAACGCTCTGCTCGACCCTACCCTCGTAACCAAACAGATCGCCGAAAACATGGGATTCCAATATCCCCAGCATTTCATCCGATTCTTCAAACGGCAGACCGGCCTTACCCCACGCGAATTCCGGCTCAAAGCCATCTGACACACCTCGTAAAACATTCAGCGGCATCACTTGCCGAACGGCAGAGAAATCCTTAACTTTGCGCTATAAGCCATGGACATTCTCAGAAAAGAAATCAACGCCATCTATGATGCCCAGAAACTCGACGTCGAAAGGCTGCCTTACGACGACGTCGGCACTTGTCTCCGCGATGCACTGAACGTATCCCGCGTAACAGACGGTTGCGCGGTCATAACCGATGCCGCCCGCGACTGCTGCCATATATTTGCAGGAAATATCGCAACAGTTCTGGGTCTTTCTTCTGAAAGCAACATCTACCGGGCCGAATTCTCTTCGGGCGACGAGGATATTATCTATAATCGTCTCCACCCCGAAGATCTTGTCGAAAAACGAATGCTCGAATATGAGTTTTTCAAATTTGTCGACCGGCTTTCTCCCGAAGAAAAAACTATCTACCGGGCTGCCTGCCGTCTGAGACTCCGCGACAAAAACAACCGCTACATACTTATCGACAATACAACCAGGATTCACAGACTTTCCCCGGAAGGCAAGATATGGCTTATTCTCTGCACCTATGATATATCAGCATTATCCGACTCAATGCCGGGAATCCACGCCTCGATAATCAACGGACTCACAGGAGATGTCCGAGCTATGAATTTCGACGACAGACGCAGTAAGATATTGACCGGTCGGGAAAAAGAGATTCTCCTGCTCATACGCGACGGCCTTCAGAGCAAGGAAATTGCCGACAGGCTCGGAATCAGCACATATACTGTCAGCCGCCACCGTCAGAACATTCTCTCAAAGCTGAGCGTCGGCAACTCTATAGAAGCCATTGCCGCGGCAACAGCTATGAATCTTATCTGACCCTATCTGAGCACAAAAACGCCGGGCCTTGCTGAGAGACCCGGCGTTTGATATTAAGACCGATAATCAACGGATGTCGAGGATATAATAGCGATTGTCGCCGAGGAAAGAGAGCATGTAGATACCCTGATCAATTGACTCGAAATCAATCGAAGTCCGACCGTCGCTGTCCTTTTGGATTGATGAAGGCGCGATTCCTCCGATAAGTTCCGATTTCTTGAACGAACGGGCTGATTCGGGTTCAGAGACACGGTAGAGCGTCAAAACATTTTTAAGGTCTGACTTATGGCTGAATCCGAGCCCACCCTTATCGTTACGGCTCACAACTGTAGCGGTTTCTTTCAGCATCGGTTCGCTGTTGAAGTCAACCTTGTCGCCTTTGGTCTGCTTAGGCTTCAGCTCCGATATGAGAGTCGTATCGGCATAGATCTTTCCGTCGGAATAGTCGAGCTTGGGCGCACGAACGGGCGGATAGGCAGGATTGACAGTATTCTCACGTCGCACAACATTATCGAGATTCTTGCGATAGATCTTGTCGTCAGAAGCGCTCATGACGTCGAGGTCGCCGGTAAGATAGTCTGTCATAAGCTCTACGCCCGAGAGCGTGGAACCGTCGTCGAAATAGAATGTCGTCAGAAACGGCGACTGACTGATAACCGACACGGAAGTGTCAACCGCGATCTTCTCCAGAATATTGACATTGTCCATCGGAATCTCCTGACCGGCTCCGTTTATCCATATAAGAATATGTTTCGACGGAACACGCTCGATAATTTTTCCCGAATAAACGCGTCTGGGGGTTGTTACCTTGTCGAGCAAACCATAGTCCTGATCTTTAGGGGCAACCCGCGAAGCCCGTCGGGCTATCATCTCATACGACAGAGTGTCGACAGCCTGCTCAAACGTGAGGATGTGGAATCCGTCAGAACCTTCGCGTTCGACGATAAACTCACCGCCCCACTTTCCCGGCAAGGTGCACTGGCCGATTCTTAAATCTTCTGTTCCGGCATTCTTGGCGAATGTCGGGAACAGCTTTAATCCTTCGGCAATCTCTTCAGGAAGATTTTCGCGGGAAATAGTCTCGCTGAAAACACTTGTCACGGAATCGCTGACGATATGGCGCCGCGCGGCAACCGACTTGAATATCATCGAACCGTCAGAATTATGGGCCATAGGATAGCCATAGAGCATATCGCCCGATGCTGTCGTCAGGATCTCATAATCATAGTCGGGATTGACAGCGGCAAAAGCGCCGACAGCTGCGGCTGCAAGCAGCGTAACCGATATATTTCGTAGGGTCATTTCAATTTTTCGTGTTAGAATTTAACATAGAAAGGATTGACCACAATGCCTTTCGACGCAGTGCGGCCACCGGCCGAAACTGTCACCGTGCGCAGCTCTTTCTGGAACACTTTCGTGAAGACAGTGCTTACGCGACGCGAACCGTGAGCCGGAATCGAGATTGCCTTGTTGACTCCCATCAATCCGTTGCCCGACACTCTGACCGTGGTGGAGACGGCTACATCGGTAGGATTTGTCAGCGTAACCGTTACTGCGGCATTGTCTTTGATGTCAGCCTTTGCGCTCTTCGGAGAGATGCTGATTCTGAGACGTCCGTTCTTGTTCGCCGAACCCGACTGGGAGTTATTATCGGCAAGGTCGGTCTGCTTGCTTCCGACCATGTGGGTTTCCCAAAGAATAAGGTTTGGCGTCGAAAGGGTCACGACAGTATTGCCTGTTATCGGCGCAGCCATCGCATACGTCCTTGATTCCGAGCCCGTGCCCTCAAGAGATTCACTGCTTTTAGTGCCCTCGTTATCCATTGTGAGAGTCAGCGGTTCGTTGGCATAGGACTGAGGGGTCGTCACGGTAAATTTGTCTGCGGCGGCAGGAGTTCCTTTTCCCTTGCGTCCTTTCTTTGACCGGGCGGCTACGACAGCATGACCAGAGAAAGTTCCGTCCTCGAGTTTCAGAATACCCCACTTACCGTTTACCTCGGCAAGCGCATAACCATCGGCGAATTCCTCGGCATCGGTAAACTGCGCCGGAAGCACGATAGTGCCTGCGGTTGTGCGATAGCCGGTCAGATTATTTCGGGTGAATGTAACCACGCCTCCGTTTTGAGGCTGCTTCTTCTCAGCAATCTCGACGTCGTCCTGATCATCATCGCTGACAAGCGCATAGTGGTCGTCGACATCATAATTCGCTATCTGACCGCGTTTGACAATCTGACCCTGAAGGTTGATTGTGAAAAACTCTCCTTTGTTGTTCTCAACATAGGCAGTGCCGTTGTTGAACGTCGTGGCATTATAGATCTTTCCGATCTCCTTGGCGGTCTTCAGCTCTGTGCCGGCGCGGTTGATATAGATAGTGGTCGCTTTTTGCTTGAACATATCCCGTGCCTTATCGAGCACCTTTGTTATGCCCTGAAGCAATCCTCCCTTGGGTTTCTGGATAACAGCAGCATATCCCTCGCTGAACGGCCGTGGGTTGAGATAGCGCATCGGAAGCACAAGACGTCCTGTCGGATCCATATACCCGTAAAAACCGCTCTTGTTGCACACCGGCAGCAATCCTTCGCTGAAGAACGGATAGTCATCGACATATGCTTCTTCGGCAACGGCGGTCGTCGTGAAGTCGTCATGGAGAATTCCCTGCAGGCGGTAGCGGCCGTCCTCGGCAGGAGTCAGAATAAGTGCCTGATTCTCGACAAACGGGGTGATCGAGTCAGTCGTGTTGGGCACGATAGCACGACCCTCGCCGTCGATTATGCTCGAATAGACTCCGCGCTTGACGAGATATGTTCCGGGCGACAGCATCTCGATGTTCGAATATTTCGGCTCAACCGACCACGATGCTGTCTTGGCGCCGACCTCGCCACCTCCAGACAGGGAGAGGACAAGGCCGACCAAAACAGAAATTTTCTTGAAGTCTGTCATCAGCAGTGAGAGTTATGGTTTTACTTCGAATCTGAAGAACCTACCTCTTCATCATACATTTTCTTGAGATACTTAGCCTGACAAGCCTGACCGTAGGTCGTGCCGCCACCTCTGTAACCCCAGAGCACACCGACGAGCTGTCCGTTTTCGGGATTGTAGACCGGCGAACCGCTGGCGCCGCCAACAACCTCGCCCTGAATCTCAAACGAATACTTGCTGGGGATCTTGGTGCACATTGTCTCGCGGATAACTGGCTCAAGCGAGCTTGTCTTCTCATCGAGGGCCCAGTTCGAACCGCGCGGATAGCCGATCCAGGTGAACTTCTCCTTCATCGGATCGAGTTTGCCGGTGAAATATGTCGAGGGATCGAACACAAACGTCACGTCTTCGGGCGTTTTCTTGGTGTTGAGCTGAAGAATGGCCAGATCGATGTCGTCGGTCGGAGAAACAGCCACGACCTTGCAGCGCTCGAATTCGTCGGTATGGGTGTAGTTACGGCCGGCATATCCGACGCAAATCTCAACCATCTTGCCGGTGATCGTCACCTTGCATTTCTTCATCTGGCGGATAAGCGAGTTGATATAGTTGATCGGATTCTTCTCGCGGCCCGATTCATATTCTTTCAGCGCCTGATTGTAGATCATACGCCAGAGAATGAACACATTGGGTCGCATTGCGCCGGCGGTGTTGTAGGCCTCGAGCGCCTCGCTGCTGTTGATTGAGAAAGGCAGCTGCTGCTCGGCTACGAAACGGTCGACATCGGCACGCAGTTTGTCCTTGTCTTCCGACGACAGGTATTCCTGCTCCCAGGGCGAAGCTACATGGCGGTTAGTTCCCATGTTGCCGTCGCGATCGAGGAAGAACGCGGTAGCGCTGTAGGCACGCGGCTCCCCGTAGGGAATCTCGCCCGGACGCGGATTGGCATCATTGGGGAATGCCTCGCGCATTACAGCAACCCAGATGTCATCATTGATCGGACATTCGTCAATCTTGGCGCAGAGCTGATAAGAAGCTGTCACATAAACCACAGCCTTGCGCACTTCGGTCGGGTCGACAGGCCGACCACCCCCGTTTAAAATGGCTTTGATGCCGAAGATAGCGCCAACGATAACAGCCGCGGCGCCGATGCCGATAGCCGCCCATAAGAGCCAGTTGTTCTTCTTCGGAAGCAGGGGTGAAATCTCTTCGGTTATATCTTTATTACCCAGAGTGATGACATCGCCGCGGCGAACTTGCACCTCTTTATTGGGAGCAATCTTCATTCCGTTGACCGACGTGCCGTTGCGGCTGCCTACATCGCAGAGGTAAGCCTTTTTGTCTTTCTTTATGCGCAGAACAGCGTGATAACGGCTCACGTAAGGATCGCTGACAACCATGTCGTTGCGATAATTGGAACCGATGTTATAGACGTGTTTTACATTGGTATTTTTATCGGGAACAGGAACCTGAGCCCAGTTCAGAGGCACACTGCCGAACTGCACGAGGTCGCCACGGCGGATTTCGGTTTCTACTCCCGGTTCTATCCGTTGCCCGGCAACATATGTTCCGTTCGTACTGGATTTGTCCTCGATAAAGATTTTTCCATCGTCGAGAATCAGCAGTTCAGCGTGCAAACCGCTGACCACAGGGTTGTTGATTTGGATATTGCAGCCTTGGGCGCGTCCGATTTTAACAAGTTTCATATCGTAGTTATTAGATTGTATTTCTGCGTTGTTTTGGTTTGTTTACCGGCTCATTTCCCGTATCTTTCTTAGGCTCCTTTGGAGTCGGTTGGGTATTGCCGTTCTTTTTCTTCGGCTCGGGACTCTTCTTTTCCGGAGCAGCTTTCGGTTTCGGCGCCTTAGGTGCAAAGCCTTCGGGAATCTTGTCGCCGAGATCGGCAGGGGTAAATTCCTTTGTAGTGTCTTTCTTGGCTCCCTCCTGCGGCACGGGAGTTGTCACAGTCTCAACCGCATCGACCGGTACGTCGGAACGCACAGCGCGGTTAACAGCCATGACAGCCCAGAGGATTAGAACCAGAGCGACAACCCCGGCGACTGACCACATGGCTATTCTGAACGGTTTAGAAACATCGGGGATCTCTTTCCAATCGAGGCTCTTTGTGCCGGCGAAAGTCACTGCATCGCCGCGCTTGATGCGCGTCAGCTTCTCCGGCACGAGCTTGACTCCGTTGACCGAAGTGCCGTTGCGGCTGTAATCGATGATTTCGATCTTTCCTGTCGGATAGAGGCGCATGACAGCCTGACGGCGACTCATCATCGGATCTTCGATAATGATATCGCAGTTGTCGCCACGTCCTATTGTGATGATTTTCATGCTTATGTATTTGTTAGTTTTTCGACTTAAGTTGATCGTTCGCGGTTCTGAGCATCTTGCTGATAGCATTTATCTGTCCGTCGCAACGGCTGGGGATAAACATTATTTTGGCATCAAGTTCATTAAATGCCTTATTAAGGAGCTCCTTGACTGCGGGGTTGTCATCGACCATCGGCAGAATGCCTTTCATCTGAGCCTTGATACTGTTGATCATTGAAGTCTTGGCATCCTTATCGGTCACTTTCTTCAAACCCTCTACCTCTTCGATGAGCTGGTCAAGCTGGCGTGTGAGATCGTCTACGCGCGCGTTAAGCTCTGAGGTGGCATCATCTTTTTCCGACTGCCCGACCTCCGTCTGAGGTTCTGCCTTCGGATTGGTCTGGGTTTCTGGGCGTTCCGGAACCACAGGCTTGACGTTCTCTACCGTCGGGTTCACGGGCTCCGTTGTCTCGCTCTTCGGACGCGCACACCATAATATGACATTGAGAATTATGCTGGCGGCGGCAATAACGGCAAGCGCTATCACCATTAACTTTGTCGTTTTATTCATTTTAACGGGGAGTGTTGAGTTGGTTGTTGTTTCAATGAGTGCCAGAGTCAGGTTATCGTGAGTTCCCCCGGCCTGACGCCCGGCGTCGTCGACACTTATCACAGTGTTGTCGACAGTGCCCCCGACATTCCTGTTAGAGGTAAGCATCGCTACGAGCTCGGGCTGAGGGAAGGCACCCCAGACTCCGTCGGAACAAAGCACGAACCTGTCGCCTTTCAGATACGGTACTTTCGTGACATCGCTGTGCATATTGGCGCCTGAATGCCCCAGCGCCTGTGTGATGATGTTCGAGTCTGATGATGTGCGCGCTTCCTCTTCACTGATGTCGCCGCGCAGGACACGCAGCATTACTCGTGAATGGTCGGTCGTGCGGTGAACAACTTTGCGTCCGCGAAGCTGATAGACGCGGCTGTCGCCGACATGGGCTATCAGCGCATAATCTTTAGTGAGCAGAAGAGCGGCCACAGTCGACCCCATCCCTTTGAGTTCAGGACGGATCTTCATTCCTTCGGGAAGGAATTTTTTGTCGGGGAATTTTGCTGCCAGCGGCGATTCCTGTCCCGTTGCCTCCATTATGGCGGCGTTTGCGGCGGCAATGGCAGCGGTGAGCTTCACTTCGGCATCTTCGACGCGCTTAACCTTCTTCATGCGCTCGGTGATGACAGCAGCAGCTATCATCGACGCCGTCTTTCCGCCGGGTCCCCCGCCCATTCCGTCGCAAACGAGCACAAGAAGCCCCACGGGGGTGTCGGTGAAGGCACAGGTGTCCTGATTCTCCGAACGTCCTCCGATACGCGACTCGGCATAGCCGACAGCTTGATATGATGTTGTGATTTCTTCCATTGTTTCTTGATTGTAAAGTTACAATAATAGAGCCAGTCCAACGCCGATTGCCGCAGCTGCGGCGCCTCCAATTGCTGCCGGGACAACCCATTTCGGCCTCGGAGGCTTGCTCAGGGCATAGTTCAGAGCATCTTTCAGCTCTGATGCGCTCTGATAGCGGTTTTCCCGGTCAGGCGACATCGCTTTCTCTATTACAGCCATCACGTTGGGGTTCTGGTCGCTAAGGTCGGCCTCGACGTCGGGCTTTACGCCGACAAGCAGCTCATAGAGCGTCACTGCGAACTCATACAGGTCGGTGGTGGCATCGACGTCAAGCGCACGCCCGACCTCAACATATTGCTCGGGAGCGGCATAACCCGGCGTTCCGAGCAGTCCGGCCGACGTTATCTCGTGAACCTCACGGGTGTAAGCTATGCCGAGATCCATCAGCCTGACATTGCTGTTGCCGTGCTCTACCATTATGTTCGATGGCTTTATGTCGAGATGATAGACCGGAATGCCGTGCAGATAGGTCAATGCGTCGAGAACGGGCATCATCGTCATGACAACCCTCCGCGTGAAATCGTCGAACTGTCTGAGATTGCGGTTGACATGTTTGTCTATCGAAATGCCCGACACATAATTGCTCACAATAAATATCGGACCGCGGTTCGGAAGCGGCTCGCAGAGGCCAACTGTTTCTATGAGGTTCGGATGGCGGAACCGCAGCTGGGCCTCTTCGCGGGCGCGCTGGCGCACCGACGGTATGTTCGCGAAACGTGGATTCACTATTTTGATTGCCACCGGACGGTTGTCGGCCATCGAGCGGCCTGCGAAAACCGTTCCCATAGCGCCCTGTCCGAGCGGCTTGCTCTGCGGATCAAAAGCAAACTTCTCGCGTCCGACTGTGATATATTCCGTAGGCATCGTTATTGCATATAAGAGATGACTGTCTGCTTCTGATGCTCGGCCTTGACGAGAATCGCATTGTTGTTCTCGGCCTTAGCCTTTTCGATGGCCTTGGTATAGTAGTCGATGGCTTTCGGAAGATCGCGGGTAACAAGGCCGCCGGTTATGGCTTCGCCTCCGAAATATGCCTCGCCCATATAATACAGGGCTTCGGCGCTGTCGGGATTGAATCGGAGGGCCAGCGAAAGCATCTCGTATGCTTTCTTGTCGTCCTGAGGGACAGCGGAGTATGTCTCGTCGGTAGCGATGTCGAGGTCGTGGTTATAAAGCGCGCGCAGAGTCAGAGCGGCCGGAGCCGACGACTTATAGCCGGCATCGACAACCTTCTTCAGCTCGGCCACAGCCTCCTGGGTCTTGCCTGCTGCCAATGCCTCTCGGGCTGTGCGCGTTATAAGCGCGGCACTGCGATAGGTCTTACCGTCGCGGCTGACGGTCTTCTCTTCGCTGCTGTCTATGATGCCGTTGGCTGGAAGCGACGTGTCGGCAAGCTCCTGCGGCTCGTTGCCGCCACCTGTGTTGTCCCCCTTGTCGGCAAACACGATTCCGAGCACTACGGCCACTGCGGCGACTGCCGCCGCCACAACGCCAATAAGCCATTTCTTGCTTCCGCCGCCGTCAATAGCCGGAATTTTGATCGTCTTGCCCGTCGTCGTCTTCATATGACGTTCGTTACGCTCGAGATCGACGCGGAATTCCGCTGCCGAGATATATCGGTCGGTCTGTTTCTTGGCCGTGGCTTTCTCGACAACCTTCCGCAGCTCCTTATTCTTGATCTGCGCCAGAGGGAGCTTCTTCTTAAGCTGCATTTCGAGCACTTCATGGTCGGCGCCCTCGAACGGGAGCGAGCCGGTCAGTAGCTGATACAGCATTATGCCGACGGCATAGATGTCGGTGGTCTCGTTCTGATGCTGGACATCGCCGGTGACGAGTTCGGGAGCGGCGTAGGCAGCTTTACCCATGAACTGCCCTATCGACGTCAGCTGACGGTCTTGCGTGGTGATTGTTCGGAGTTGTTTGGCGATACCGTAGTCGATGAGCTTCACATTTCCCTTGACTGTCACCATAATGTTCGACGGATCGATGTCGCGGTGGATGAAATGCTTGTCGTGCATGGCCATAAGGCCCGACAGAACGCTCTTCACGATCTCGGCGGCAAAGCCTTCGCGGTCGGCCATCATGCGCTGATAAAGGGTCTGGGCGTAGGGCACGATATTTCCCTGCGCGTCGGTCGTGCGGCCTTTCAGCAGGTCGCCGAGCATGACTCCCTCGAGCAGTTCGCTGACAACATGGTAGCGTTTGACGCCGTTGGACTGTTCAACCTCGATAAAGCCGTACATTCTGACGAGATTCTCACTGCTAATCTGTATCGAGGCCTCGCGACGGGCACGTTCGATAACCCCCTCCGACAGATCATCGAAGAGAAATTTTATCGCTACCGGCTCGCGAGTGTTTGTGTTTTCATCTACGCGCCAGCCTTTCATAACCTGACCCATACCACCCACTCCGAGCGGCGCCGCGTCGGTGTCGACTTCGTAGTGGATTCCGGCTCTGCGTTCGTTATCGCCCTGAAGCTTGATAAAGCCCATGATCAGAGAAATTTGGTACCGCCTGACGCGAGATTGTCTACGCCGTCAATGGCCATCGTTCCGTTCGACGCGCGGTTAGCGCCGGAATAGGGAGAGTTGGTGTTGTCGTAACCGCTGAAGGGAGGCACATTGGGAGCAAATTCGTCGTCCCCCTCGAGAGCCATGAAGTTCTCGGCCACTTTCAGTCCGTATTCATTGGCGTTGACAAGAAGCAGAAGAAGCTCGTAGTTGTCGCCTATCTTTATGATGTCATTGTTCATGCAGTCATACATGCCGAAATCGAGTTCTTCGCCGTTGACGGTAATGCCGTTTTTCGAGCCCTCGTCGCGAATCTGGGCAACGAGTCTGTGGTCGCTCTTGAGCTGCTTCACATTCAGCAGGGCGTGGATTCCCGAAACGGTGCCCTCCTTAAGAATGACGTCGCAGTCGGCGTCGCGGCCGATCTTATTGCGTCCGATATGGACAGGCCAGTATTCGCCTATTCCCTTGCGCGATATCGAATAAAGGAATCCGACCACAGGGGCTGTTGGAGCGGTTACAGGAGTATCGGGAGTGTCGGTTGCTGCTTTGTGCATTCCGGGCACTACAGTGCCGTTTGTAGCCGACGAGGCACCGCGGCTATAGATGTCGCCTATGCCGGGAGCTTGTGTATTATTCTGTGACATAATTATTTAGGTTTAAATTACTTGTTTTGCACTGATTAAGATATCGAACTGCGATTTCAGTTCTCTGAACAATAGGCAAAAGTAGTTAAAAATCCATGCAAAAACCGCCTTTTAATGTTAAAAAGACTTTAAAGACCTTAAGAACTTTAAGGACCTTATCTCAATAAGGTGCTAAAAAACGCGCGGCCCAAAAGTCGCGCGTTCTGTGGCTATTGTCTTATCATTTAATCTGTCGGAGCTACAGCCGCACGGATATCGCTGTCGGGATTAATAGTGCCCTCTTCCGGCTCATCGCCGTTTCCGGGAATGTCATCATCGTCATCAACAATCTTGACAGGCAATACGATATAGGCGATGCCGGCCGCACGATCAACCTGATAGACGGTCGAGCGTATCTGCATTATGTAGTCGCCCGGCTCCATTCCCTCAGTGTCGACGGTAATGCCGAACGGCTCCACAATAGTTGTCCCGAGAAACTGATAGTTCCAATAATATGAAGTAGCGCCGAGATTGGCGGCCTTATAGCCCGATTTGGGCGTAACCTTAATGGCGTCGATATTCAGCTCTTCCCCCTCGACGACATAATAGACGCCGTCGACTTCGGTAGCACCCGAATAGTCGACCGAGATTTTGACTTCGGGAAGTTCGTCATCGTTGCTGCATGAACTCAATGCGAAAGGCAGCGCTAACAGCAGTGCGTAAAGAATCTTTTTCATTGTCGTTTAGTATTTGATGTTTTCCTTAAAACAATTTCACGCGCGAATAGGTTGACCATCACTCCGATATAATTTGTAACCAAGTTTTAATAAAAAAATGTTTGATTAGTTCTGTCGGTTTTATAACTTTGCGACATCTTCCGTTGACAATTACAATCTTCCGTTTTAATACTTTAACCAATTCTTTAATCATGAAAAAAACTTCTTTCGCACCCTAAAATGCGATAGTCTTGCGTCTTCAGCTTTTGTTCGCGCACATACTACCCCATTTTAAATACCAATCTTTTATTTAACCCTCTCTATATATGAAAAAACAACTACTTCTTATTCTTGCTTTGCAGGCATTTATCCTGCCGGCGAGAGCCGAACAGGGTGTAGACCCTTACATGCTCTACAATTTCAGGAACAACGATAAAGCAACAGATTACGGCACAAACTTCGGCACTTCCGTTGCTTTGACCAATGTTTTTGCCACCGTGGTCGGTAAAGATGTCACTTCATTCGACATTGACAATGCTCCCGACTATGTCGGAGCGATCACCGAAGCCTCAAACGTAGCTTACAACTCAAAAGGGGGTATCTACATGAAAGCCGGGGGCAAATTTACCTTTACCCTCAAGAAAAGTTACAAGGTCAAGGAATACCAGTTCATGGGCCGTCAGGCCAACGGAACGACTGCCACTGTAACAGTAAACGGTGTATCATTCGACGGCCCGACGGCAACCATTGAAAGCGGAACATTCAGCCGCCTCTATCCCACTCCGGCATCTCCAACAGAGATCAACGCAATCACTATCTCATCCGACAAAGATGTTTCCATCAAATCCATCGGAATCTATATCGAAGCAGAAGAATCAAAGCACAAAGTCACAATTACCCCCCCCTCAGGAACTTACCGCGTCGGACAGACACTCACAGCCTCATGCGGCAACGACACTGACATCCTCCAGTGCGCCATCTATAAAGATGGCAGCAACGTCGCCTGCGATTCATTTAATAGTACCGGCACTTATAATTACACTTTCACCGAAGCCGGCAAATATACCGTAGAAGCCACAGCATATTCTTCGGACTATAAAGAGTATTCCGAAACGGTCACAAACACTTACATAATCACCGACGGCACCGCCGCCGTTTTATCGGTCGACAAGGGAACAGGCTCATACAAATTGCCATTGACCATCAATGTCACTTCTACGAAGCCCGACGACCTATTTTCTTTGGAACTCACCGATGAGGACAAGAATACAATAGTTGACGACACATTCACCGGCAGCTGGTCTTACACTTTCACAACCCCCGGAACCTTCGATCTCACCGCTATTAATAACGATTCTTATATAGAAGCGCAATACGAAGTCGGATACGCTCCCCAAAGTCCGACATTCGAGCTTCCCAACGGCGATTATCCCACAGGGACTCAGGCGAAAGTCACCTCCAGATATGCGACAAAACTCGCTGTAAAGATCATTAAAAAAGCCGACTTCATTGCCAACGGCTTCAATGCCGAAGGGACCACGAATATTTACGACGCCGAGAGCCACACCATCACTCTTACCGAAGACATTGTCATCGTTGCACAAGGCGAAAACAAATTCGGCAAAACCAATACCGAATACCGCATGTATAACATTCAGACTGTCACACCTACCGAAAAGGCAGCCGCACCGACCTACTCCATCGCCACGGGTTCTGAGGTCAATATCGGCGACGTCGTGACCATTTCGTCGGAAACCGCCGGGGCTCAGCTCGCCGTTACCCGCGATGGCTCTACCGTCAACGTTGCGTCCCCCTACAGCTACTCGTTCGCTGCCGCTGATGCCGGCAAAACCGTCAGCTTCTCCGCCGTGGCAACAGCCTCAGGCTACCTCGCCTCCGACGCAGCCGAGGCAACCTATTCAGTTAAAACGCCGGAAATCCCTACTGTCGCCCCCGTCATCACATTCTCCCACGAAGACCAGAAAGTGTTCGGCACTAATGAAGAGATCGACGTCACCCTATCGCTCAATGCCGACGTTTATCCTGTGCCCGATGTTATCTACTACACCCTCGACGGCTACAGCGCTCACAACACAATCGAAGCCGGACAAGAAGGCGCAAGCCCCGAAGGCAGAATTCTCACCGTGGACGTCGACAAAGCTACCCTCTCGGGCATTGTCCGCATTGTTGAAGTCCACCGCACTGCCCTCCGGCACCGCTCGGTAACCATCAACGCCTATGCCGTCAACACCGCCGGCTCTGACGTTGCCGCAGCCACCTACATCTTCAACGACGATTCGCAGCCCGAACCTTCGACCGTCACCGCCGTCGTCACAATGGCCAACCAGGGCTGGACAAGCGGTAACAGTCCATACACTGCTCAGAATAACTTTACAAATAACTGGAAGTCTGACAAAATTGAAGCACTCGACAACACTACTCTTTCGTTTGAAACGACTGCAACATCAGAAGGTTCTTCTTATCCGGCATTTAATTCGAACAACAGTCCTAAAGGATTGCGTTTTTACAGCACTTCGACGAATAACAACACAATTACAGTCAAAGTGCCCGACAATTCATATTGTTTTGCAGGCGTTACGTTCATAGGCACCGACAAGCTGAAAGTTAACGGAACTTCTACTGCCTCCGGCACAAAGGTTGATTTGACCGATAAGCCTACCGAAATAGTATTTGCCAGCGATGTTACGAGCACAATGGCAGTTTCGAAAGTTGAGTTTGTTCTCGAAAAGGCCGCAGCCAAGGCCGCTCCCGTTCGCAGAGCCGCCGCAACTGATATATTTAACCTCGTAACTGGTGCTTCTCAAATCAAAGCTGGCGACGAGATTATTATCGCTTCTCATTACTTCAAGACAGGTAACGGCGCAGACGACAATTACTATGTGTTAAAATCGATATCTAAAAATGGCACAGGCGTAAAAGACACAAATCTTAAGAACGATAATACAAAGTTAACAGCTTCTGACTACCTCGTATTTACCGTTGAATCTGATGGCACAAAGGCTTCTGATGGCACTTCAGCATACCTCTTGAAAAACAGTTCTAATTATCTAACCGCCTCAAATAACGCTAATGGTCTTTCACTTGCGGCAAAATCAGATCGAAGCTATGTCACTATAACAAACGGCGAATCTGGATGGGGCGATAATGCGATGAACGTTCACTTCTTTAACTGCGGTTCAGCGGGTAACCTCATGGCTTATATTGGGACTACATTTAACGCTTACAAAAATACCAGTTGCAGCGATCGTACTTCGACAACAGACCAATTTTCGAATATCATCCTTTATCGTAAGGCAGTTAGTGGCGACCCCGGTCTGGAGACCGTCAAGACTCCGACGATTACGGTCAGTGAGCAGACTGAACCGACCGACGCCGTGACCGTCACTATCGCTTGTGAAACTGCGGAACCTACAATCAAGTATACCATTACCAATGGTTCGACAACCGGCGACGAGCTGACCTATAGCGCTCCCTTCACCATCAGCGACCCGGGCAGCTACACAATTAACGCCCATGCCGAAAAAGATGGCATGAACAACTCTGCCGCTGCTACTCCCGTTTCGTTCTCCATCGCCAAACCGGCCCGTGTGCCCGAGGCTGTTGAAGAACTCTTCCTCGTCATGGAGAAGAACTTCTGGAACGTTGACGGCAAATATCCTGAAACGGTTGTGCCCTTCGTATACAACACCGAGCAGGGTTATTATGACCTCGACATATCTGCAATCCCTGCCACCGGCACTTACGGTGAAGACGCAATCAACGGCGGCTTCATGGGCGAGTTCTACGTGCGCGACGGTAAAGCAAACAATGTTGGCCTCGTCTTCTCTGCCGAAGCTCCCGTTTCATCCGCCAACATGATGGCCGCCTATGCTGTGACACCCGCTCAAAAGATTGAACAGGGTGTCGAATATAATATGTCGGTCAAACCTGCCGAAGCTACTTCGTTCAAGAAATTCACCACCAGCAATATCGCCTATAAGAACGGCACGCTGCGCGTCACCTACACACCCGGCAAGAAAGATGCCTCTGCTGTAAAGACTCTACAGATTCTCAACTCCGAGACAGTGACTGGCATCAATGCCGCGATTGCCGACAGCGACGACCCGGTTGAATACTTCAACCTCCAGGGAGTCCGCATTGCCTACCCGCAGGCCGGACAGATCCTTATCCGCCGTCATGGCGACAAAGTCGAAAAAATCCTCTTCTGATCTCCATTATTCCAGCTCCCCGGACGTCACTGACTCCCGGGGAGTTTTTTTGTGCCCGAGAATCACCCGGCCGGTACGGACGGTGTTGCAGAACTCCCTGGCATATCGGACCCGCCGTTTCCGACAAAGAGTAGCCGCGTGCCTTTGGCACGTTTCAAATACCTGAAAATAAATATGTTACACCACAACGCCATAGAAGCGTGCCAAAGGCACGCGGCCACATTCAGGGCGGAAAATCATACAAAACTGGAGTTCTGCAACACCCCCCGCCAAGTCGATGCAAACCAGTTCAGGCGCTGACACCGCCCATTTGTATTTTTTTCGAAAAAAATTTTGCCACATAAAAAAAAGGCACTATCTTTGCACTCGCAAACGAGAGAGTTAGCAATTACATTTCGGCTCCTTAGCTCAACTGAATAGAGCATCTGACTACGGATCAGAAGGTTACAGGTTTGAATCCTGTAGGAGTCACAAACATAACACGGCTCCTTAGCTCAACTGAATAGAGCATCTGACTACGGATCAGAAGGTTACAGGTTTGAATCCTGTAGGAGTCACTTCAGGCCGCGCCAAAGCGCGGCCTTTTTTATCATGGAGCGGGGACATCCAGCCATATTCTGCATCACAAGACGATTCAGATAATACAACTGGGGGGTGCATCATTACTGATTCTATCGTCAAGCGCTGGAAGCGCTTGACAGTAAATGGCCTGATTGAGGTGGTTAGTCTGTAAGAGATTCTATCGTTCTTTCCCATGTAATCGAAACATTAGGCAAATCGGATTTCTTTTCAGCTATTTACGATTGCGTCCATAATTACCTCTTGGTAACTGCCACCATGAACGTTACAGCCGCCGTAGCTATCGCTATACCGACGACGATATTCGGCGTGAGGGCTTCGCCAAATACCAGTGTCCCGACGAGAATGGCTGTAATAGGCTCGAATACTCCGAGAACCGATGCTTTGGTCGCGCCGATATTGCGCGTGGCCACTGCCAGTGTGGCAGTCGACACTATTGTCGGTAATAACGCAAGCCCGACGAGATTTAGCCACGACATGGGCCCATATATACCCTGAGTCAATGCTGTTCCCGACGACAATATCTTCACGAAAAATACGACAGCGCCCACCAATAGAGCGTAGAATGTCAGCAGAGAATTTGAGATACCAGCGATTACTTTGCTGCGGTTAATTACAACAATAAACAGCGCATAGGAGAACGACGAGCCCACCGAAAGCAGAATTCCGGTAGGATTTACATCTTGTGCGGAACCACTGTTGGTCATTATCAGCACTCCGAGAAAAGTCAGGGCGATTGACAGCCACACAGGCCACGACGGAACAACTCGCAGGAACACCATAATTATGGCAACAAGAACCGGATATAGAAACACCAGCGTGGTAGCAAGTCCTGAGGCTATGTAATTATAAGCCTCAAATAAAAGCAAGCTGCTCGTCGAATAAAGTAGCCCGAGAACGATCAGCACACCGGCCTGCTTAAATGACACCTTAAAGCTATGTTTTCCCAATAAAATGAACAGCCCCAGAATCACTACGGCAATTCCATACCGAAAAAACAGGATTGAGCCGATACTTGCCCCGCTGTTCATCAGCGGGACAGCAAACAGCGGATTTAACCCATAAGTAATACCGGTTATTATTCCGGCCGGATAACCTATCATCGCTTTTCTACTGAGAGATGCCATATTTTTACGGAATTAGCCATTCTATGTCGCGCCCGAATCATTCAATTCGTTTCGCGGTGATATAATCATAACAATCGGCAATCCTATTATACCGATTCAGGTGCAAAATTAATCAATTCCATTTAACACGGGCGCCAACATTCTCTCTTTCGAAATTCCTACTCGCGGAGGTGTTGATATAATCACTGGGAATACTTAACTTTGCAAACTCCCGAATATTACAGTGCAATCGCGGAGTCTGACCATAATCTACGGCAAATCGGCTCCGAGTGAACACTCCAAATAATTGACATCTCTGAAAATAACCCGACATCAGCTCTTTTATAATGGCCAACACCAATAATTTCAGTGACAATAGCTGTGACCGTTGCGATAATGGCAGGAATGCGGTTGCCGAAGCGCGTCGCGTAACCTGGATCGGTTTTTGGATCAACGCTATTCTTGGACTGGCAAAAGTAATAGGCGGAATCTTCGGACGAAGCTCGGCGCTTGTCGCCGACGGCATTCATTCTTTCTCCGACTTTCTAAGCGATATCATAGTCATTGTTATGATTGGAATAGCCCGTAAGCAACCCGATGTCAAACATCAGTTCGGGCACGGTCATTATGAAGCGCTTGCTACAGTCATTCTATCGTTAGCCCTTATGATTGTTGCGATTGGAATACTTATCGACAGTGTCAACCGAATAGTTCTCGTTTGTCAAGGCGGTTTAATTCCACGTCCGGCACCTATTGCGCTCTTCATAATCGCAATTTCAATAATATCCAAAGAATGGCTTTTCCATTTCACGTTCAGAGTCGGCAGGAGGATAAACAGCGAAGCTGTAAAAGCGAATGCCTGGCACCACCGAAGCGATGCTTTTTCGTCAATAGCTACTTTGATCGGTGTAGCCGGCGCTATGTTTATGGGCGATAAATGGCGCATTCTCGACCCCATAGCCGCCATTATAGTCTCGATTATAATTGCAATCGTAAGCGTGAAAATGATCTACCCCGCTCTTGGCGAATTGCTTGGCCGTTCATTATCGGACGAGGCTTGTTCAAAAATAGAAAAAGTGATTGCGGAAACTGAAGGAGTAATAAGGTGGCATCGTCTGCGCACATTCAAAAGCGGCAACGACGCGTATATCGAAGTGCATATTAAAGTCGACCCGGAATTAACTGTCAGCAAGGCACACACTATAGCGACTTTAACAGAGAACCGAATAAAGAAGTCTTTGCCGGAAATGTCGGTCTATGTGACCACACATATTGAGCCGGCAGAAAGCTAAACAGCTGAATTCGGTTCGGAGTGATAACGCATTGGCGACAGAAACACTGACTACCTCGTAACACCATAAATCCGTCCAACGCCAAAACGAGTCAATCATTTCCAAGGAACCATCAAAGAGTAGCCGCGTGCCTTTGGCACGCCTCAAACGCCTAACAATAAACCTGTTACGCCACAGCTACTTAGAGGCGTGCCAAAGGCACGCGGCCACATTCAGGGCGGAAATTCATATAAAACTGGAGTTCTGCAATCCGTCGGAAGCATAAGTCACTATTGCTTTCCGATCGTTGGCTTGATGTTCACAAGGAAAAGATGCTACAGATTGTCGATGAGGATCATATAGGAGGCGGTGAAGGCTTCGCCCGGGGCGAGGCGGTTGACGGCGCGACGCCGGGAGAAATCACCCCCAAAGCCTACAGAATCGGCTCGTCCATACCACGGCTCGATGCAGACAAAAGGCGCATCGGGCTTCGGCGCCCACAGACCGACGTAGGGCGAGCTGAAAAGCAGGGTGACTACCGGCGAGCGGCGGCTGTCGAGAAGCGACACCCTATGCACCTTGCTGTTGCCGAAAATCAGCGCATCACGGCTGAATGTATCAGCTTTTATAGGAAGCATGCCCACGTCGTCAAGCTTCACATAGGCGCCCACATCGCCGACGCAACCGTTCCAACCGATAATTTCCGTGATCAGATCAGTGGCATCGAACGCGAAATAGCCGTGCACCGGCTGCGACGCATCGAAACCGGGCAGATTGAACGCCGGATGGGCGCCGATCTGAAAACAGAGCTCTTCGGGGCCGGTGTTGACGACGCGCCACTTAACAGTAATTCTTGTCTCATAAAGCGCATAGCCTATCTCAAGACGGAACGGCCGGGGAAACTGTTCGAGAGTCTCGGGTGTCGATTCAAGCACGTAGAGCAGTTCGTCTTCGGGAGCGTCAGCCACAGGCTTGAACTCCATGTCGCGGGCAAAACCGTGCTGCTCCATCTTATACTCGCGGCCATCAATGCGGAAAACGCCGTTCCACAACGCCCCGACTATAGGGAAAAGCACCGGCGAGCGCCGTTTCCAAAACGCCGGATCGCCCTGCCAGAGATATTCATACCCACTGGCTTTGCTTGTTATGCTCTGAAGTTCGGCGCCGAACGACGACACCTCGACTTTGAGAAGATTGTTTTCGAGAATACTGTTCATAGACATCATTAAACTTGGTTTACGCAGCAAAAATACTCAAAATAGCGCTTTATTCGCTAAATTTGTGGTCAAGAAACAAACCTGTCAATGAAAATTATCCACACCTCCGACTGGCATCTCGGCGCTACCCTCTACGGCCACGACCGACTCGACGATCACCGCGAAATGTTGCGACAGCTCACCGAAACGGTTGCCAGCGAGCAGCCCGACGCCATGCTTGTCAGCGGCGACATTTTCGATAACTCCAGCCCGTCGGCTGCCGCCGAACGTCTTCTCGACAGTGCTCTGATGGAACTCGCCGACGCCGGGAAACCCGGTATGAAGATAATCCTCACCAGCGGGAATCATGATTCACCATCACGCCACACAACCCATTCGGCCGTCTACAGCCGTCTGGGAATCCACACTATCGGATCGGCCGGAATCACTGCCGACACCGATATAGCCGAGATTGCCGACAGGTTTATTATACGCGTAGGCGAAAAGGGGACGGTGATTGCTGTGCCTTACATAAACCGGCGCAATATGCCCGAGGGACTGTTCGACGGGCTGACCGATATAGTCTCGCGCGAGATAAGCCCCACGCTGCCGACTGTCATGATGGCCCACCTGCCCGTCTCACGCTCTGTCACCACGGGCCATTCCGATGCAGACGAGCGGTTTGTCGGCGGCTGTGAAAACGTCGAGATCGACAGTCTGGGACACGGCTACGACTATCTGGCACTCGGCCATATACATTGTCCACAACAATGGAACACAGGCAACGCCATTGCCCGCTATTGCGGCACCCCCTTACCTATCAGTTTTGACGAGAGCTATCCCCATTCCGTCACTATCGTAGAGCTGCCCGCTGCCGGAATCATTCCGACAGTCACGACTGTAACGCTGAAGCCCCGACGCAAGCTTGTCACGATAGGGGGCCCGGACGGGATGGATGAGGAAGAGCTCACGGCCGCACTGACCGATGCCGCGTCTGATTTGCCGGACGGAACTTTTATAAGGCTGAACCTCCGCCTGCCCGAAGGGACGATATTTCCGCGCCGCGAGACTATAGCGCACCTCTCGGCCCTCTGTGGCGACCTCGGGCTGGAATACTGCACCACCAATCTTCTCCGCAGCCGTCGGGACGACGCAGCCGCGCTCCATACGGCGCTGACAGTGTCGGAGATGCGCGATACGACTGAGGAAGAAATAGCGGCCGGCCTATTTCGTCGCAAAGGACTCGAATGGAGCGACGAGCTCGCCGGACTGCTCGCAGAAGCCGTAGCCGCTGTCAAGGCTGACGATAATCTCAAATCCTGACAATCAAAATGAAACTGAAAACACTCGACATCGAGAATATAGCGTCGTTCGAGAAAGCCTCGGTCGATTTCGACAATGGCCCTCTTGGAAACGCCGACATTTTTCTGATCAACGGCGAGACAGGCTCGGGCAAATCGACACTGCTCGACGCCATTTGCCTCGCGCTCTACGACAATACTCCGAGAATGAATGCCGGCGGCCGCGGCGACAAAGAGAACATGCCCGACAACATCACCTACGGGAATCCGATGCGCCTGTTGCGGCTAAACACCAACCAGGGGCTCGTCAGGCTGATTTTCGAAGCCGACGGCGACAACTGGGAAGCTCTATGGACGGTCAGACGCATCAGGGAACGACGCCGCAAAAAAGATGAAGAACCGGGCACGAAGCTCAAACGCGAATGGACTCTGACAAATCTGCGCACTCGCGAGACAATGACACAGATCAGAGAAATAAACACTGCGGTAGCCCGTCTGACAGGTCTTGATTTCGGCCAGTTCTGCCGCACGACCATGCTATCTCAGGGCGAATTCGCCGCGTTTCTTAAGAGTGATGTCGACGAGAAGGCGGCTCTGCTGCAAAAAATCACGGGGCTCGACAAGTTTGAGAAGGCGGGTAAAAAGATTTTTGCTATTACATCGGCTAAAGACCGAATCCGACAGGCTGCGAAAGAACGGCGCGACGCGCTTGTCGCACAGGCGCTATCAGGCGAAAGGCGCGCCGAACTCGAAGCTGAGGATGCTGAGCTCGCCCGACGGAAATCCGAAGCCGAGAATCTGAAAAAACGGCTCACCGAGGCAGCCTCATGGGAAACCAGACGCAACGAGATTGCCCAGAAACTCGAAAAAGCCATAAACATCAGGAACGACGCCGAAAAGCAAGCCCGGTCAGAAAAATACGCTGACGCAATAAAAGGCATAAGGCTTTTCGACGCCAGCGCGAAAGCACGGTCTGCCCTATCCTTTCTTCGCGAAGCGCAGAAGCGCCTCGAAACCGAACAGGTCAGACTTATTTCCTGCCGCCACAATTTCAGGGATCTGACCTGTCGGCTTGCCGCTCTCGAAAACGAACTGACCAAAACCGCCAGAACACGCGACGCAATTGACGCGGCCATTGAGTCCCGAAGGCCTATTAGAAGCATTCTCGACAATGCGCCGATGCTCGCCGGGAAGCTGAACAGTGTCGCCGATCTGCGTTCCGCAGTGGCTGCAAGCGAGCGTAATCTGAAGACTGCCGACGAAGAGATTGCCAATGTCATACGTCCTCGCCTGCAACATGCCGAAGCTGTCGAAAAAGAATGTTCCTCAACTCTCGGCAATATCCGCAAAAGGCTCGAAGAAACGTCGGAAAAACTTGCTGAAACGAAACTGTCCGATATGCGCAAAGAAAAAGATGCGCTTTCAGAAAGCAGCCGCAAGCTCGACCGCCTCTCGGCTATAGTGGATGCCGTCAAGCGCTCTAACGAGAATTTAGCCGCCTGCGGTCGCGTAATGGACGATATAGCCGCACGCACTGCGACTTCGCAGAAAGCTCTCGCCGAAACCGGGAAAACGCTGATTGCAGCGCGCGCGGCCCGCGACGCCTATAAGAAATCGTCAGACGACGCCGCCAGAGCGGCCGGAGATGCCGCCGAACATCTCAGAGCGAACCTCCGCGTCGGTGACAGTTGTCCCGTCTGCGGCTCACTGATCGACCATGAGCTGACAGCCGGCGAAATACTGCGCGAGCTCGCCGACAAAGCGCGTCTGGAATTTGAACGGCACCAGTCAGAATATGAAACCGCTCTCAGACATCAGGCTGAGATCGAAAGTACGATAAAGGCGCTTGCTGTCGATAAAGAGAAAACCGACAATGAGCTCGGGCGCCTGAACGAAGAAAAAAAGAGACTGTCCGATGATCTGAGCGTAAAGAGCCATGAACTCGGAATAACCGTAGACAGCAACCTTGCCGATACGATCTCGCACCACACTGCGACTGTAGCGGACAGGATCGGCGAACTGTCATCACAGATAGCAGCCGCTGAAACTCTGGAAAAAACCGTCGGTGAACTTCGCGCATCGGTTGACAACATTCAGCGCCGTCTCGACAGCGCGCGCAAATCCTGTGAGAAAGTACGACAGATTCTCTCCGGCGCTCTCGAACGCAGGAGCGCAATCTCCGCGACAATAGAGACCAACAATGTCAATATCGCGTCGACTCTCGACGAGTTGTCGGCCGTTCTCGACGGTTCGGCTGTAAGTAGCCGGGACTTCCGCCGTGAACCCGCCGAATATGCCGCCGACATCACAGCCGCCGCAAGAGAGCTTACTTCTCTTATCGAACAATCAACGGGCCTTTCGAAACAACTCGAGACACTGACCGGCATAATTGACCGCAGCCGGCACCTGCGCGACGAAATATCCGGCAAACTCGGTATACCCGAAGATGAGCATGCGGCAACCGCTCAGGTGAACGGTGATTCCCGAAACGTCGAGAAAGATTTCTACAGTCTGTCTAACGCTGTCACTTCGGCTGTAGCATCTATAAACGCACAAAACACCGATCTCAGCCGGCAGAAAACGCTTCTCGACGACTTCTTCGCCACAAATCCGACAATCGACCGAGCCGAAGTCGAACACCTCATGACCCTTCCCGAAAGCACGGTGAAAGGCTGGCGCGACACTGTCGACAATATACAGCGGCTTCTCATTGCAAGCGAAACAGAGCTTTCAGCAGTAAAACGCGAGTCGCAAGAACACGCGAAAACACGACCGGCCGATCTCATCGACGAGACTGCCGACAACGCGACCGGCAACGGATGGCTTGCTGCCGATCTGCACCCCCTGATTGCTGAAGCCGAAAAAGCTGAAAGAGAAGCCTTAGAAGAACGCGCCCGGATAAAAGCAGTGTTCGACAACGCCGCGCGGTATTCTGCCGAACTTCTACGCGCCGATGAAGAGCTGGCAGCCGCCGACGCAGACTACAGCCGCTGGGAACAGCTTTGCCGCTATCTCGGCGACGCCGAAGGCAAGAAATTTCGCCGAGTGGCCCAGAGTCATCTGCTCGAATGCCTCATAAACGGCGCTAACAGCTATCTCAAACGACTTAACGACCGATATGAGCTTGAGGTTTATCCGGGAACATTCACTATAATGGTGACCGACAGCTATCAGGACTACGCCAGACGGACAGCCAACACAATCTCGGGAGGCGAGACATTCCTCGTGTCGCTCGCACTGGCGCTGGCGCTGAGTGACATCGGCGAAATGCGCGGCTGCGACACACTCTTTATCGACGAAGGCTTCGGCTCGCTAAGCGGAGAACCGCTCGACCGTGCTGTCGCTACGCTGAAAAGTCTCCACCACCATGTCGGACGCCGTATCGGCATAATAAGCCATATAGCTTCGCTGCGCGAGAAAATAGCCACCCAGATAATCGTGGAACGTTCCACGGGTCGTGCGGCCTCTCTGCGTCTGCTCTGCTGACCGCGACTGAAAAACTTAATAAATTTTCAATATGTTATATTCTTACGGTTCGGTATTTAATATCTAACTTTGTGCCCCCCATTCTGCGAAACTAACCATTTACAGCTCTCTCGCTTATAACCAATGTCACAAACGCCCAGAATCAACGGACTGACCGACAACGAGGTGCTCGCCAGCCGGCGAAGCCATGGCTCCAATGTGCTCACTCCGGCAAAACGCACTCCATGGTGGAAAGAGTTCCTGAAAAAATTCTCCGACCCGCTGATAATCGTCCTGCTGATTGCAGGAGTACTGTCAATCGGCATCTCTATTTATGAATATTTCGGCTTAGGGAACAGCTCGAAAGTATTTTTCGAGCCAATAGGCATTTTCATAGCCATTTTGCTCGCAACCGGCCTGGCCTTCATATTCGAATCACGGGCCAATAAAGCATTCAGGATTCTCAACCGCGTCAACGACGACGAGCCCGTCGAAGTTCTCCGCAATGGCAACGTCACGTCGATTCCGCGCCGTGACATCGTTGTGGGTGACATAATAATGCTCAACACAGGCGACGAGATACCGGCCGATGCCGAACTCGTCGATGCCGTCACACTGAGTGTCGACGAGTCGACACTCACCGGCGAGCCGCTTGCCGCCAAAACTGTCGACGAAGCCCATTTCGACAAAGAGGCCACCTACCCTTCAAACCATATTCTACGCGGAACAAAGATAATGGAGGGGCACTGCATCGCCCGCGTGACCTCTGTCGGCGACGCCACGGAAATGGGAAAGGTCTACAAAGAGGCGCAAATCGACGACTCGGTCAAGACTCCGCTCAACGAACAGCTCGGGCGTCTGGCCGTATGGATAACAAACGGCAGCTATGTGTTTGCCGCCCTTATAATCGTTGTTCAGATAATCGGATTTTTAGGATGGGGAGAACCGGCTGCATGGCTTCCCGCTGCGCCCGTAGGGTTCTTCTTCTGGTTCGTCATTGCCCGTTCAAAGAAAGCATCCCGAAAAATCAACATAGCGGTCATTGCCCTGTTTTTCGCACTGTTCATAGCATCGGTCTGCGCGGCCTACGCCATGATAAACTCCGAAGCCGGAACCACCGACTGGTCTCATCTTCTGGCCCATACGCTGAAGACACTTATGGTCGCCGTGACTCTCATCGTCGTAGCCGTACCCGAAGGGCTCCCTATGGCAGTGACACTTTCGCTGGCATATTCCATGAGCAGTATGCTGAAAGCCAACAATCTCGTCAGAAAGATGCATGCCTGCGAGACAATGGGTGCCACTACGGTTATCTGCACCGACAAGACCGGCACTCTGACCCAGAACAGGATGCAAGTCTTCAAGACCGACTTTTTCGGCAATCCCGACAATGATATAATCAGCGAAGGAATAGCCGTCAACTCTACAGCCCGGCTCGACACGTCGGGCGACACTCCGCAGGTATTGGGCAACCCGACCGAAGGAGCGTTGCTGCTGTGGCTCGCCTCACGCGGCGTGGACTACGAGAAACAGCGGCTCGGAGCAAAACGGGTCGAAGAGCTTCCGTTCACAACAGAGCGCAAATATATGGCCACAGTCGTTGAATCGGCCACGGGAGGACGCATACTCTACGTAAAAGGCGCGCCCGAGATAGTTTTCGGTCTATGCGCCGACACCTCAGGCCTCACCAGACAGGAACTCGACACGCGCCTCGCGGAATATCAGAATATGGCCATGCGCACTCTCGGTTTCGCGTGGCAGCGCCTCGAGCCCGGACAAACGGCGATTGCCGACGGTCACGTCGTGGCCGACGGTCTGGTGTTTCTCGGCATAGCCGCAATCTCCGATCCAGTCCGAGCCGATGTTCCCGAAGCAGTCGGAGAGGTTCTCAATGCCGGAGTAAAGATCAAGATCGTGACCGGCGACACCCCCGGCACTGCCAAAGAAATCGGCCGGCAGATAGGTCTATGGAACGACGCCACCGACACCGGCAGCGAGATCGCTACAGGTCCCGAAATAGCCGCCATGACCGACGACGAGCTTCGCCGACGCGTCGAAGACCTGAAAATCATTGCCAGAGCACGTCCTCTCGACAAGAAACGGCTTGTCGAGGCACTTCAGGCCCACAACGAAGTGGTGGCGGTCACAGGCGACGGCACCAACGACGCTCCGGCCCTGAAAGAGGCCCACGTCGGCCTGTCGATGGGCGACGGCACTTCGGTTGCAAAAGAAGCCTCAGACATAACCATAATCGACAACTCTTTCTCGTCGATAGTCCGTGCGGTCATGTGGGGTCGTTCGCTCTACAAGAACATTCAGCGTTTTCTGCTGTTCCAGCTTACAGTCAATGTTGCCGCCTGTCTGCTGGTTCTGTGCGGTTCGTTTATCGGAGCCGAATCTCCGCTGACAGTCACGCAGATGCTTTGGGTGAACATTATAATGGACACCTTCGGAGCTATGGCTCTTGCCTCGCTTCCCCCCTCACGCTCGGTCATGCTCGACAAACCCCGCGACCGCTGCGCCTCGATTCTGACACGCCCGATGATAGCCGAGCTTACCTCGGTCGGGGTCATCTTCTTCGCGCTCACATTCGGTTTCTACTGGCTTTTCTGTCACAGCGACGTCACCTCCATTCCCCGGATGCTGACGGCTTCAGTCGGCCCCCTCACAACAGAGACCCCCTACGAGATGACCCTTCTGTTTTCGATTTTCGTATGGACGCATTTCTGGTATATGTTCAACTCGCGCGCCTTTGAAACCGGAAAAAGCATATTCGCCCTGAAAATGAGCCGCGGATTCTGGACCATAGTTGCCGTCATCGTAGTCGGCCAACTATTTATAAATGAAATAGCCTATGAGTTTTTCAACGTCTCACCGATGATACATACCCTCGACTGGCGTTTCAATCCGTCAGGCACACTGGATCTTGTCATAATAATAGCCGCATCGTCGGACGTCGTCTGGGTGCGTGAAGCCTACCGGCTGATCTTCCGCCGAAATAATGATGGCTACAAGCGCGGCTGACTTGGAACATTGGTTGTTATTTATGGCCATTTAAGCCCATTCGGCAACTTTCGTCGGGCTGGTGCGTTTATATTATGAATAATTCGTAAATTTGTCATTGTTAAAATCCGATTCACTTATGCTTCGACGAGTTGCTTTAACGCTGACCCTACTGATTGCCATAGCGGCATCAGCCACTCAACGCAGTGAGAAAACCCTCGGTCTTGCCGGCGGATTCAACACCGCCAACGACGGCGCTGTCGCCGGCGTTTTCTTCCAATACAGCTTTTCCAGCCATTTCAGGCTGGCTCCGAGCGCCGATTACGTTTTCCGCCACCGTGGCATCGACGGACTCCACGTGAATCTCAACTGCCAATTCCCGATCGGTGTCGGCAGCGGCCGCTTTGATGTCTACCCTCTTGTCGGTCTGAACCTTATGTCGATGTATGACCATTCTATCGTCGAGACAGAAGATGTCAGCAGCCGCCGGACGCGGCTCGGCCTCAACATAGGCGGAGGATGTGAGTGCTACTGCACGAGCTCTCTGAAAATTTTTGCCGAGGGCAAATTCAACTGGGTGAAAGACTTCAATTCGGGAGTATTCACCGTCGGCATAGGATATGTCTTCTAAAATCCCGCTGCTCAGTATTGTAATACCGGCATATAATGCGTCGGCAACTCTCTCGCGCGCACTCGGCTCGATCGAGCCTCTGGACTCGGTAGAAGTTGTCGTTATTGATGACGGGAGCACCGACGCCACTGCCTCCATAGCGGCTTCATTCACCGACAGGCTGACGCTCCGAATAATTTCTCTTGAAAGAAACAGCGGAGCCTCAGCAGCCTGGAATGAAGGTATCAGAGCATCGCGCGGCACTTTTGTCACTCGCCTCGACGCTGACGACATTCTCGGGCCCATAAGCCCGGTCATACCCCTGCTGACCGACAGCGCCGACATCCTATGGGGACGCGTCGAAAGCCTGAAAAGCGGAAAGCGCAGGCGACTGAAGCGCCCCGAGTCGGCCGACCTGAACGACCAGCCGATATGCGTCGACTCTTTCAGCCTGTGGGGGAAAGCAATCCGCCGCAGCCTGTTGTCGAAGCCCGATATGGAGTGTTTTCCGGGCATCGACTGCTGGGATGATCTCGGAGTCGTCGCCCGGCTTTTGGCCCGACATCCAAGAGTGGAATTCACCGATTCACTGACATACACCTACATACTTCAGCCCCACGGCCAATCATTGTCGACCTCATCGCGACAGCGTCTCCTGAACGACCATATCGCCACCGCACGCCTGCTCGAACAGCGGTTCATTGCCGACGGTATTGCCGACCGGTATGCCGAATTCCTGAATCATCTTAAATTCGCGGCGAAGGTGAAACTGCTGCGCCACCGCGACCGCGATGTGGCCGCCTGGAAATCGACATTCCCCGAAGTCAACCGCCGCATAATGGGTCTGCGCCATGTCGCACTGCGCCATCGCCTTATGTTCGCCGCGGTCGCCTCGCTCCCGACAAAGCCAGTCCAGCTTATCGCCAACCTCTTCGATTCTCCGGAATCTCTGACATAAAGTCAGTTTGGCCTATAGTTTTAAAAGATATTTTTTATCGGCGGAAATGGTGTCGGACCGAAATATTTTCATATATTTGCGAAATAGACTTTCCGGTTAAATGTCGTTCTTCGAACAATACATAAACAACAGTCTGATCTACTGGATTGTGACGATAGCTTATTTCGTTACGATCCTGAGCATTATCGGCGTCGTTATCAGCGAGAACCGCAATCCGCTGAAATCACTGGCGTGGGTAACCGTGTTGCTTCTGTTTCCGATCGGCGGCATTATTCTATACATATTCTTCGGGCGCAGCCTCAAGGACATACACATGATTTCGCGGCGAAACCGCCGCCGGCTTCTCGAACGCAGCCACGAATCGGGCCGCAGCGCCGATTCCCAGCAGCTTCTCGGGGCCGAAGGACGGCAACACGTACAGCTCGGACGGTCGCTCGTCGGCGCAAACTATACCGACGGCAACATCGTCGAAGTGTTCACGGCCGGCCCCGAGATGTTCGCCGCCCTGCTCGACGACATTTCCCGGGCAAAACACTATATCCATCTTCAGTTCTATATAATTGACGACGACGCCACAGGCGAGCGGCTGCCGCCGCTCTCGAAGAAGCTGCCCGGCGCGGCGTTGCCGTGCGCGTCATCTACGACGACATCGGCTCAATCCACATTTCGCGCCGCTACGTCAAGCGGCTACGCGCGGCCGGCGTGGAAATCTACCCGTTCTTCAGGGTGAAATTTCCCCCGTTCGGCTCGCGCATCAACTGGCGTAACCACCGCAAAGTCTGCGTCATCGACGGCCACAGCGGATTCATCGGCGGCATGAACATCGCCGACCGCTATATGACAGGAGGCAAGTTCGACCGATGGCGCGACACCCACCTCAGAGTCATGGGCCCGGCTGTGGCGTCGCTCCAGTATTCGTTTGCCATCGACTGGAACTTTATGGGGCAGCCACTCGTCGACGAGCCCGCCGGTACCGAGCGCTACGCTCCCGCCGGCCGGGGCGTAGGCCTTCAGCTCGTCACCTCAGGCCCTACATCGCGCTGGAGCAATCTCGCGTTCATGATGCTGAAAGCTATCGGCAACGCAAAAAAACGCGTCTATCTCCAGACCCCCTACTTTCTCCCGACCGACGCTCTGCTTCGAACGCTTCAGGCGGCCGCTCTGGCGCGCGTCGACGTGCGCGTCATGATGCCCGGACGCAGCGACAGCACGATTCTGACCCTCGCCTCGCGAAGCTATATTCAGGAATGCCTGCGCGCGGGAATCAAGATCTATTTCTACGAAGCCGGTATGCTTCACGCAAAGACCCTCGTTGTCGACGACGACTTCGCGTCGGTCGGCTCGACCAACTTCGACTTCCGCAGTTTCGAACATAATTTCGAAGCCAACTTCTTTATCTACGACCGCGAGATAAACTCCCGGCTGACCGCCGACTTCGAGGCCGACATGGCTCTCAGCCGTCGCATCCGCGCCAGCGAATGGCGTCATCGCCCCGTTCTCGTCAAGGCGAAAGAATCAATCTACCGTCTTCTGTCGCCAATCCTCTAAATAGTTAATAAAAGTTAAAATCGCATTGTCGGTTAAACTTGATTGCGTTTCGAAAGTCAAATTTATACAATAACGCAAGCAGCCCTTGCGTTATAAAAGCGACAAGACACAATTCAAGAAAGCATAAAGACCAAGAAGTGATTTTCAAGAGTAACAAAAAGGAACGAGCCGGAACGCAGTGATTGCGCTCCGGCTCAAAACTATTATGAGTCAGGACGACTGTCAGCGCAGACGGTCGTAACTGCGCAGCAGTTTGATATCGTGGTTGATACCCGCCAGGGCGAGAATCTCGAACAGCAGCGCGCCGAGAGTGAAAGCGCCGCACCATGTCCACGAAATTGTTCCCTCCGTAGCCCTGTCACAGAGGATATAGACAGTGATTCCGATGCTCACGAGCGTCATGGCTATCGACAATAGCACACAACTCTTCTGAAAGCCGAGATTGCCATAGGCAAAAATAGCGATCAGGCTCAGAATAACGGCCAATGCGGCAGGAATGATGAGGCCGATAAAATCATAGGCAAACAGCTGACCGACAGCTTCAACGCCATCGGCAGAAATTGTTAGAGCGCCGAAAGGCAACGCGATAAAGGCTATCAGGCAGGCGAGCGCCAACAGAAGCCATACGGTTTGAATTCTCTGTAGCATATCTATTTTTTTATTAATTTTGATGCAAAGTTACAATATTTTCAACAACCGGCGCCGTCAGGCTGTTCAGACAGCCTGAAAATAATGAGCCGGCACGCTTAAATCGGCCGGAGCATGAACAATTTCAGGCTGACAACTATTCTAAATAAAAACTAATAACATATACATATCACAACGATGAAACATTTTCTCATTCCAACCCTCGCTATTGCCGCCCTGCTGACCGTAGGAGCCTGTAAATCGTCACAAAACACGGCATCGCCCTCTCGGCCAGCTTCCGCGACAACAACAAACAGCCGCATCATCGACAATCTCGTAGGCGACTGGACAATCGTCGACATCAACGGCACTCCCGTTTCAGCCGCCTCCGACGGCGAAGTGCCATATCTGGGATTTTCGCGCAATGCCTCCGACCCGTCGCTGCTCGACTTCTATGCCTACAACGGCTGCAACTTCATCAACGGAGCCATTGCTATCGACAAGGGCGCCATGAAACGCGTCGGCGAGAATACGTCGACAATGCGCATGTGTGCCGACGCACCCTATGAAATGGCGATCGCCACAGCCCTCGAGACAATGAAAACATTCAGAATCGAACGTGTCAACGACTCTTCGTTCCTCTACATCGTCAACGGAGCCGGCCAGACCGTCATGACGCTGCGCAAGCATAACCTCGAGTTCCTCGACGCGGCCTGGCGCGTGACCCGCCTCAACGGCAAGGAGGTTCCTGCGAAAAGCAATATACTGTTCGTTGTCGACCTACAGGAGAAAACTATCCACGGTAACGCCGGCTGCAACGTCCTCAACGGAGCGATTGCTGTTGACATGGATCGCGAAAACGGCCTGCAGTTCACCAACCTCGCAACCACACGCATGAGCTGCCCCGACATGGCTCTCGAACAGGAATTCCTTCAGGCTCTCGGTCAGGTTCGCAGCGCGGTTTCGGTCAACGGCGGCAAAAACTGCCGTCTGCGCAATGCCGACAACGCCACCATAATCGAACTACGTAAAATGTCGAAGGACGAACTTCGCGAGCTCGACTGACACCTCAACGACAGTAATAAAGCTAAAGAAGACGTGCCGCAGCTTCCGGCGCGTCTTCTTTTTAATGCAGAGAGCTTCCTGAGGGAATTAGTAGGAATTAGCAATGAGCAATGAGCAATAATCCGGCGGAGTATCATGGAGCGGGGCGAGGCCTGACTCCCCTGCGACAAGCGCGGGACGTGCGACATTTCTACATCCGATTGCGTTAGCTCAATGGTTTTAGTTAAGCTCATCAATGTCAAAAATCGCCTTGGCGTAGGGACGTGCCTTCGGCACGTCGCATTGCAAAGCGCTGATTGCCAGCCGCATGAGAAACGTGCCAAAGACACGTCCCTACGCTCGGATCCGGCAATTTGCTCGGTAAAACCTTAACTAAACACCATTGTGCGTTAGCTGTCGGTTTGAAGGCCCAATATGACTCCGCGACAAGCGGCGGAGCCTGCGCAGTCGCGGAACGGCGTTAGCCAAGGCCGGCGACCTGTGCTGTCGCGTTTCGCGGCGGCGCGCACTGCCGTGGCTTGCCGCGAATTGGTGGGGACAGTAGTTTCCGCCAGCTATCGCAAGCGGTTGTAGACATATCGCGCGTCCCGCGCTTGACGGCAATTCGTCTGTCTGAGATGGTTAGTCTGCAAAAAATTGTCAGGCACTACAGCCAATATCACGCGACCACATTCAGGGCGGAAAATCATATAAAACCAGAGTTTTGCAACTCCAACTATTGCTAATTGCTAATTCCAGCAATTTTACGCCAAAACGAAAAATTTTAGCAAAAACATTTGGCAAATCCAAAAAATATGTTGCATATTGCGAACAAACAAAAATAAAATAATATGTTTATGACCGTAACAACTATTACTTTGAGAACAACTCTCTCATTATCATTATTGGCAGTAGCGGCTATGGCCGCGTATTTCTCAATGGTGACAAGATTCTCTTCTGATATTTCCAGGCTACGGGTTCC
>ENA-ORUL01000145-ORUL01000145.1-human-gut-metagenome-genome-assembly--contig:-NODE-145-length-62244-cov-16.173230_pt1 | contig 62244 bp, 51 predicted proteins | sample MGYA00242084_ERZ509219 | MGnify/ENA primary metagenome ERZ509219 (study PRJEB26280, sample SAMEA2338792) | human gut metagenome | biome: human gut; feature: human-associated habitat; material: faeces...
GCAGATAGAGCAGGAAGCGCAGAAGTATATCCTTAACCGTCCTCTAAAGAAATAATGGCTATGGAAAACAAGAAGAAAGAGGAAATCGGACAAGGCACAGCCATGACGAAAGAAGATTTTGCAGCTCTTTGGAAAACCATTCGTCTAAAGGTGACGGACACTTATGAAGTACCGCCCGAAATTCTTTGGGTGAACGGTTCTACTATCGGCACATTGGGCAATTTCAGCGCATCCACAGGCAAAGCCAAGAGCAAAAAGACATTCAACATTTCCGCCATTGTTGCGGCTGCATTGAAGAATGACGAGGTTCTAAAGTATTCGGCATATCTGCCACCGAACAAGCGCAAAATTCTCTATGTTGATACCGAGCAGAGCAAGTACCATTGCCATAAGGTCATGGAACGTATTTTGCGCCTTGCCGGACTGCCGACCGATAAGGATGTGGACGATTTTGTTTTCATTGTGTTAAGGGAGCAGACCCCCGACAAACGTAAGCAGATAATTGGCTATATGTTGGAGAATATGCCCGATGTGGGGTTGCTCATCATTGATGGAATCCGTGATTTGATGTACGACATCAACAGTCCGAGCGAATCGACCGACCTAATCAACCTTTTGATGCGCTGGTCAAGTGGGTATAACCTGCATATCCATACCGTACTGCATTTGAACAAAGGGGATGATAACACAAGAGGACATATTGGTACAGAGCTGAACAACAAAGCTGAAACCGTCCTGCAAATCACGAAAAGCACGCAGGACGGCAATATAAGCGAAGTAAAGGCGATGCATATACGTGACCGGGAGTTTGACCCGTTCGCATTTCGCATCAATGACAACGCTTTGCCCGAAGTCATGGACGGTTATGTATTCCAACAACCCAAACAAGACAGGAACTTTCCGCTTACAGAGCTGACGGAACAGCAGCACCGGGAAGCATTGGAGAACGGTTTCGGCAAGCAGGTTGTACAAGGCTATTCCAATGTGATAGCGGCATTGAAACAAGGTTACGCAAGTATAGGTTACGAGCGTGGACGCAATGTCCTTGTGTCGCTTAACAAGTTCCTTGTGAACAAGCGCATGATTGTGAAAGAGGGTAAGGGCTATCGCTACAATCCCGATTTTCATTATTAAAAGTCGGTTTGGTTTAGTCCGGGTGTATATATAAGCGGAACGGACTGTCTGTTTCCCGGTATCGACAGCAGGCAGGTTTAGTATGGTACGGGTATATATATGACGGACTAAACAGGACTGGCGCACTTTTCAGCGATTTTTTAATCCCCAAAAAGAAAATATTATGAACATCGAAGATGTGAAACAAATATCCATCGCAGATTATCTGCATAGTTTAGGTTATTCGCCCGTCAAGCGGCAGGGTAATGGTTTATGGTACAAATCACCGTTAAGAGAGGAACACGAAGCGTCCTTTAAGGTGAATACAGACCGCAATCTTTGGTATGATTTTGGCGCAGGAAAAGGCGGCAACATCATCGCCCTGGCAAAGGAACTTTATTTTTCCGATAGTCTTCCCTACCTTTTAAAGAGGATAGAAGAGCAGACACCAAACGTTCATCCGGTCAGTTTTTCTTTTCCCCAGCATAGGACAGAGCCGAGTTTCCAACATTTGGAAGTCCGTGACTTGACCCATCCGGCATTGCTCCGTTACTTGGAGGGGCGGGGTATCAATGTCGAACTGGCAAAAAGAGAATGTAAGGAACTCCATTTTACCAATAACGGCAGACCGTTCTTTGCTATCGGTTTCCCGAATATGGCAGGAGGTTACGAGGTTCGCAATTCCTTTTTCAAAGGGTGTATCGCCCCGAAAGACATTACCCATATACGGCAGCAGGGAGAGCCGAGAGAGAAATGTTTGGTATTTGAGGGCTTTATGGATTATCTTTCTTTCCTCACGCTCCGGATGAAGAACTGTCCGACCATGCCCGACCTTGACAGGCAGGACTATGTTATTCTTAACTCGACTGTTAATGTGCCGAAAGCCATTGACGTGCTATACCCGTATGAACGCATCCACTGTATGCTTGACAATGATGAGACAGGGTATAAGGCAACACGGGCTATCGAATTGGAATACTCCTACCATGTGCGTGACTTCTCGCACAATTACAGAGGGTATTCGGACTTGAACGATTACCTGTGCGGCAGGAAGCAGGAACAGAAAAACGCAGCCAGCCAAGTGCAGGAAACGAAGCAGGAAACCGGACAACGTGCCGCCCCAAGACAAAAGAAGGGCAGGGGCATTTAATCCGGCAGGATTGCCAGCGGCTGGCGGTTTCATAGGGAGAGCAAGGTTATGTTTCGGTAGACCGAAACCACCTTGCTTTGTTCACCGCAAAGGAAACCGCTCCCGTTGGTCGCAATTTCTAAGACATCATTTAAAAGTAAAAAGGCATGAAAAAGATACAGGACAAGCCGGGCGGTCGTCCGGCAAAGACACGGACAGAAAAGCAGAAAAAGGTAGTCAGTACGAAGCTGACCGAGTTGCAGTATTACGCCATCAGGAAGCGAGCTGGGGAAGCCGGGGTGCGCATCAGTGAATATGTCCGGCAAGCAGTTATTTCGGCAGAGGTCATACCCCGGCTGAACAGGCAGGATGCAGATGCTATCCGCAAGCTGGTAGGGGAAGCCAACAACATCAACCAGCTGGCGCATAGGGCAAATGCCGGAGGTTTCGCATTGGTGGCGGTGGAATTGGTGAAACTCAAAGATAGGATTGTTGAAATCATAAATCATTTGTCGGATGATTGGAAAAATAAAAAAAGGAAGCGGTTTTAAAGGCTGTGTGAACTATGTGCTTGGCAAGGAGCAGGCGGTTTTGCTTCATGCGGACGGAGTTCTTACCGAGAGCCGGAGCGATATAATCCGCAGCTTCTGTATGCAGACCGGGATGAATCCCGACTTAAAGAAACCTGTCGGACACATTGCGTTAAGCTATTCGGCGGTGGACGCACCCAAACTGACGGATGAGAAAATGGTACAGCTTGCGCAGGAGTATATGCGTGAAATGAAAATCACCGATACGCAGTATATCATCGTGCGCCATCAAGACCGGGAACACCCACATGTGCATATCGTGTTCAACCGCATAGACAACAACGGCAAGACCATTTCGGACAGGAACGATATGTACCGTAACGAGCAGGTATGCAAGAAGCTGAAAGCCAAACATGGGCTTTATTTCGCCAAGGGGAAAGAGCAGGTGAAACAACACCGATTGAAAGAGCCGGACAAGTCGAAATACGAGATTTACACGGCTGTGAAAAATGAAATCGGAAAATCCCGCAATTGGCAGCAGTTGCAGCACCGTTTGGCGGAAAAGGGTATCACTATCCAGTTCAAACGAAAGGGACAGACCGATGAAATACAGGGCATATCCTTTTCCCAAGGAGAATACACGTTCAAGGGTTCGGAGATAGACCGCAGTTTCAGTTTTTCAAAACTGGATAAATATTTCGGAGATACAGGTTTGAATGTTGCCGAAAGTCAACTGCAAACAGCTTTCGCACCCATCCGGGAACAAATACCCACACGGAGTAACACTGAAAGTCCGTTTATAAGCGGTTCGCTAGGTCTGTTTTCTACATCACCGTACCCGGTGGATGAAGAACCGAACTTGAATTTGAGAAAGAAGAAAAAGAAAAAACGACTTAAATTGTAAAGACATGGAAGACAACTTGATTTTAGAGGGGCTTCTCTCTATGGTAACAGAACTGAAAGAGAAGCTGGAAGCGCAGGTAATGCCAGCCAGCCGGGAGGAAACTCTCGAACGGTTTGGAGCAATTGAGCAGGCATTGTCGAGACTGCACAGTAACCCGGCTGTTCCTGTGGAGAAGTTGCAGACTATCCAAAGTCAGCTTGACGATGTACGGAACAGGATGCAAGGTCAGCAGCAGCATATCGAGGACACCAAGAAAATATCATTGGAAATCTATCGTAATTTTAAAATAATGGTTGATACCTTGAATTCCTACAAGACGGATAAAGAGGAAGTTGCCCCCTTGCCGTTCTATCAACGGATTTACAACAAAGTTACTTCTTGGATCCGTCCGGGATTGTTTATTTTTTCGGCAGTGCTGGTTCTTTGTTCCGCTTCCATATGGTTGAATATCCGTTTGGCTACACGGATGCAGCAGTTACAGGATAACGATATGAAATACCGTTATTTGCTGATGCAGGGTTGGGCGGACGGAGAGATCCTTGATATACTGGAAACCAAATTCAACTGGCAGAGGGATAACGATTTCATCCAAATTTTGACCGATTCTGTGATAGATTTTGAATATCGCAGCAAGAAACAGGCGGAAGCATTGGAGCGTGCAAGGTTACTTAATGAACAAGCCGAACAGTTGAGAAAGGAAGCTGATAAGCTGGGTAAGCCATAAACGAAGTAAAGCCGGAGTGATGAACAATGTTCAACACTTCGGCTTTTTTCAAATTCATTTTATAGAGCCTCAAAGATTTACTATCCGTTCAACTCCGACATCGTGAACAAACTGCTCATTGTGACTGACTACAAGCAATGTCCCTTTATAAGTCTTCAGTGTATCTGCCAATATGTTCATACTTGACATGTCAATATTATTGATCGGCTCATCCGCGATAATCATGTCAGGGACATTTTCAGAAATGAGTAAACGGCATAAAGCCAAGACATCTTTAATCCTTATCATATATTTTCCACAAATTTTTAGTCCAAGTGTACATTTCATGACGTAAGGATTCTGGTTTTATTACTTCAATCATGTTCCCCACTTTTAGGAGTTCCATGCAGAAATCATATGTAGGACGAAGTATAAGTTCAAAGTCCGCATAATCAACACAAGTAAAAATTTCTCTTTGTGATTCATGAAGAGGCAAAGTGCGAAGATAATGTTGATGGTATTTATCTGCACGAAGGACGATACGTTGAATCGGTATATCAGTATCCAACACCACTCCGAAAAAAGAAGAAAAATAAGACTTTGCATCAAAACCCTTCGGCAACACAAACTTTTCATCAGTTTCTTTTATATCGACTATACGGTCGAGCCCATAGAGACGAATACTTTCATCATTGACACTTTGGGCAAGCAAATACCATCTTTTTTGAAACATCTTCAGGCAATATGGAGCTACCGGAAAAGTAAAAGGATTGGAGTATTGGAAATTCTTATGAGTAATGTTTATTATCCTACTTTCCCTCATGGCTTTTATGATTCCCGTGAGGAAGTCACGACCAGAAGGTATCTCTTCTACCAAAATCCTGTCTTTTAAGATAGTATTCTGTGATAATGCATTGACTGTAGTATATGTATCAAGCAGCCACCGGCACAATTCACCTTGCCGAAGGGCTTCCGGATTGGATATGTAGTATCGGTAGCCACTTTGCGGACGGCAGTCAATGATAATCCCAAAAGCCATCAGGATATTCCCTTTCCATCGGTCAAAAGTTTGTCTCGGCAGAGGTTTGCCGTTACTGATGGACGTGTCACGAACCCACTTCTCGTTGAGCTCTTTTAGGGTAAGTCCTTTATCTCCGGCCTTGTATAGAGCATTTGCCACCCAAATGTATTTCTCTAATGTAGTCATGGATTCAACTATAGTTGGATATGCTTCTCGTCTATCTCTTGTAGTATGTTTTCTACTTTGTCCATAATCCAATCAGCCACTTTCTGCTTCAAGGCAAGATAGTTTGCAGTAGAATGCCAGTCTGTCCATGGTAGCCATTCCCAACCGTATGGCCACCAAGTATTTGGATTTTCTTTAAAACAACTAAGTTTTTCATTTGTATTAGGTTGTTCTTTATACAGACTTATTCCTACAAACATATTTTTCCAATTATGGTTTTCTCCTCTTTTATTTTCAGATGCTATAGAGATGCAGCCATTCCAACCAGCCCTTGAGAACTCCATATAAGGGTCTTCAACATCTCGAACTATTTTTAGCTCCAAATGTTTGGCTGTCGCAAAATCTTGCAGTTTCTTAAAAATAAATCTTTCCCGTAATATTTTGCTGATTTCAGACCGAGCTTCCATAAAAGCAGATGTAGCCTCTATATTATCTATTGCCAATTCAGCAATGGCTTTTGTCCCTTCTTTTTCCATATCTTGATTTGTCAGTTGTTTAATAAGATGAATATATTGCTTGATGGTTTCGCGTACCAATGGTTTGTCATAAGCTAATTGGACACATTTATACAACCAAGTTAGGATATGCTGGCTGTATGACAGGCAAATATAATCCAAAGGTTGATTGCCCGTAGAAACATCACTTGCCTCATGTCCGTCTAAAGTGAGATAGATCAATCGGTAACCACCGGAAGTCGGGAAATGCGTCTTGCCATAATTGTCATATCTCAAAAGTTGATGCTTCTGATCAGGTGCATAAATCTTGTTTTCTATGATTACCGCATGATTCCCGTCTTCAATAATGATATCCAATCTTCCCCCTTCATTATCTGTCTTTTGCCCGATGTAACGTTCCACAATTTCCTGATTGACTTTATCCGATTGGATGTAATCCGGTTGCTCCTTTATAAGTTGCAGGAATTGGCAAAGGAAAGCATTCCCCATGCCATGATTGCCATTGGGATTAAGTAATTCTGCCAAGAAAGAAGAATGCAGGCGTACTTCCTCAGACCATAGTCCAAGCGTATTGAATACATTGAAATATTCGCCTCGTTTTCTTTTCTCCTCATCTGCCTGTTTCGCCTTGGCATATATAGGATTGATTTTGGAGAGTAATGTTTTTATATTCTCTATATGGTTCATATATATCGCTTTAGTATCTCTACGGCAAAAATAGTAATTTATCATATTATTGGGTAAAATAAAGTCCGCTTTCTCTCTAAACAGTATAAAATGCAGCGTCAATACGAATTTCTTCACCAAGACAGTCATCGGCTTTAACGCAAAATACGTTTTCACCGCTTCTATTGCCTACAATCAAATGCAGCAAATCCATCTCCTCTACAGTTATCGGATAGTCTTTAGATGAGCTGACACATAGAATACTGTTCGGATGTCTTATCCAGAAAAGAAGATTGTAATTTTCTATCAAGTCACGAAAATAGCCGTAACGTTTGGTTATATCATAGGCATATGACCGCCATCTTTTAATCAAACAATGGTTTGCTTTGAACAAAACGCTTAAATAATCAAGGTCAGGAGGTACGACAATGTTCTGCCCACGATTCTGCAAGTCCTCTATAAAAGCTCCAGCCTCGCAAATACGTTTATTGTATTCCCGTTTTATTTCCCAACGTTTCAAATATCTCCAATCCCGACTTTTATTATGGGATGAATATACCCAGCCTTCCTCTTTCCACGGGATGAGCTTGCGATATTCTTTCATTACCCGTCTTATTGTTTGGTGGAAACTTTTAACAGATAATATATCCTTCTTTGAAGGGATATATTTCTGGTACATCTTTCGATAACGGCAGGCATTTCTCTCAAGATTGTGGTTAAACAGTTGCTCAAGTTCAGTGTTCTGATATTCACTGAAACCATAATGATGTAGCGTATTCCAAAGCCAACTGGCAGCGGTTTCAGATAATGAATTGTTCACCGTTACTTCTGTGGCAAGTTCCTTCGCTAAAGAAATCCTCCATCCATTCACATCAAAAGAACAAGGCTCATAGAGTCCTTTAAATTTTACTTCCCTTGAAAGAAGAGTGTTTACAGGCTTCCTCTTGGACTCTGTCTTTATCTCGGATAAATGACATAAATAGTCATAGTGCATTTTATAAGATGCCAGATTCCAATTATAATCTTCAAAAAGAGACATGAAAGGAATAAGTTCCTCAAATGTAACCTTGTGTAGTAATTCACTTAATGTCATATTGCTTAGTCTTTAATAATCATAAATCTACCAATCAATCTCGTTATTGTCATCTGTTTTATAGGTACTGTAATCTACTTCTACATGAATTTCCATATTGAAGTCGCGTACCCATAATAAATCAAAGATGGAAAATGCTGTATGGTCATATAGATTATGTACGGCGTGAATAATGTTCATATTCCTGGTCTGGTTGCAGTCAAGACCTTCATTCCAATTATCCCTTTTCTCACTGAGATATAGCATCATGTTCTCTGTTTCCGGTTCTCCTCCTTGGTAATGCCAGCCATTAGAGATAACACCATCCTCGTAGAGTGGATCGTAGTCATCAAGAGCCCCACTCAAAATCTCCCATATTTTCTTGGCTCTAACAGTCTGAATCGGGTGGATTCTTGAATATCCATATCCCATAAAGCATTTGCCTACAGCTTCAATTTTACCACTGATGCCGGTTTCTATTACTGCTGAATACGCCTTGATCGTTTCGAGACGCATTATTTTCAATTGCTCACGCATGGCAGCATTGAACTCTTCCAGTAGCCGCCGGTAATGTTCGTCCATTACAAACTCATGATTAAGCAGTCGTTTACGTATTTCCAACAGTCGTCTAATAAACTCTTTTTGAGATTCGTAGCTGCCACACCGATGTTCAATTTTCCATTGAAGGTCAATAATTTCCTCTTCAACTTCTTCAATCAGAGAGGAATTGAGTATTTCTTGTATTGTCATAATCGAGCTTTTAAAGTTTGCCTCACAAAGCTATAGGCCACCTGTCTCAGAAAGTGTGACATCTTTGTTTTTTTGTGGTGGGAACTTCCCGAAGCTGTATTTTGAACTCACCTGGTTTTTAAGTGTTACTTTTGGTTGATAGCCAGTTATATTATTGATAATTAGGGTGTCCGGTTTGATGTTCCAGTTTTTAGATCAAAATAGATAGATACAAGTTTCAAAGCGCTGATAATCATATCTCTTTAAGATATATTGACCTAATGAATTAGCAATACTTTTTCGTATGTTAAAATTGCACAAAAAACAACACTGATATAGTTTATAATCAATATATTAAGTTGTTAAAACAATATCGAAAACGAGAACATAGAACTGGACACCCTAATAATTAAGGTTTAGTCTGTTTTTTGTCTATATATCCAAAACGGACTAAACTTATGACTGTTGCCAGCAAATTATATATGTGCTGGCGAAAAGAAAAACAATATTCTTCTTTTCGCCAGTGTTACTTTTGATGATAGGTTAGTAATTTGAGGAAGCAATGAACTCCTTTATTTCTTCCTCACTTGGAAGTTCTATCATATACTTCTGTACGAAGATATTCGGATCTAATCCGGCAGTGGCATACTTAACCAATGTATCTCCCTTTTCTGTGCAGAGCAGAATCCCGATAGGTGGATTATCATCTGGCTGCATCACTTCCGCTTTGAAATAGTTCAGATACATATTCAGTTGTGAAGCGTACTCATGGCGGAACTTGTCTATCTTCAATTCCACAATAACATGACATTTCAAGATGCGGTGATAGAATACGAGGTCGGTAAAGAAATAATCCTCATCAATCAAGATACGTTTTTGTCGGGTTTCAAAGCAGAATCCATGCCCCATTTCCAGCAGGAAGTGTTGCAGGTTGTCAAGAATGGATTGCTCCAAGTCGTTTTCTGTTACTAAGGCATGCTCGTTTAATCCTAAGAACTCTAAAGTAACAGGGGTGTTGATAACATCTTTAGGCTGTAATAGGGTCGCTTGTTGCTGGACTAAAGCGGAGAGAGCTTCTTTGTTTTTGGAGAGTCCACTACGTTCATAATATAAAGATGCTATTTGCCGTTCCAGTTCTCTTGCAGACCAACAGCCACGTATTGCTTCCATTTCATAGAAAGCACGCTTTGTTGGATTTTCGATTTTGGATATGAATTTTAAGTGAGAATAAGGTAATTTATTGAACAACCTTTCAGCAGGAATACTCCACTTATTGTGTTGTAATTCTGATGTTTGTAATTCGGCACACACTGAGTGCCGAATTGGCTCGGTGAATTCGGCGGACAGCGTGTGCCGAATTTCATTTCCCGATATAATATAGTGTAATACTTGTTCTTTCAATTGTGGATAAACAAGGTACAGCCGTCTAAATTCACGGAATCTACGTTCATTCAGACCTTTTGTATTCAGCCGTTGTTCAAGCTTTTTCAACAGTTGTTCTCCGTATGCGGCACGGTCTTCCCCATTTTGTTCAAACTCTACGATATAGCAGCCCATAAGCCAGTTACGGGAAGTAAGTGCAAGGTTTACAGCGTGTGCGGCTTGTACCTGCAACGTGTTCTGTATCGTGCTGATATGTTTTACTAATGATTCAAAGTCCATAGTTACAAAGATAGGTCTTTTATTGTTAAAACTTTAATTCGGGTAAGCTATTTATTGCTTCCTCTTTTAATTTATCTACTGCACGGGTGTATTTCTCTGTGTGCTTCAATCCGCTATGCCCTAAAAGACTGGCTACTGTCTTGATATTTGCCCCATTGTTCAGAATGTTTACGGCAAACGAGTGTCTTGCACAATGCCAGCTTATATGCTTGTCTATTCCGGCTCTTTTTACCCAACGCTTGACCGATTTGCAGCAGCTTTCGTATGTAGGCAAATCGAATATCAAACAGTTTTTATCTGCTGGAGCTTCACCAATGATAGACAATAGACCGTCATTTAAAGGAATAACCACACCACTGCTGGCAGAATGTCCCTTTGTTTTACTTTGTTCAAACTTCAATAACCGATTTGCGTAATCCACATTCCTATAGGTAAGGTCTTTTACATCACAGAAGCGCAGACCGCAATACAGACAAAAGATAAACGCTCGTCTGACTATAGGATTTTCGTTGTCATAATGACAAGCCATCAGCTTTTGTATTTCTTCGGGAGAAAGCACATCTTTTCGAAGCATTTGGCTATCCACTTTACAGGTAACACTTTTACATGGGTCTTTCAACATTACATCGTGGTCAATCGCATATCGAATAACTTTCTTGAAACGCTGGTAAATGCTTTTAGCACCCTCACCCACACTTCGGGATTGCAGGTAGGCTACAAACTGCTCCATCATTTCTTTGGTGATAAGTTCCGGTTTGATACTAAACTCATTCATGGGGTATTGCTCTTTTAAGAAGTCCTTAAAACGGCTAAGCGCAATTTGTACCATGCGAATATCTTTCTTGGTATAACTGTTGATATAGGCTTGGAAATAGTCTAAGAAATTGACCGTTCTATCTTTTTTCAACCGATACCCCAACATACTTTCCTTAAATTCCTGTTCACGCTCTGCACGTATCTTTGTGGCAAGCTCCAACGTTTTTTTGTTCTGCTGACGTTCCGCAGGAGTACGGGGCTTATCTATCAGATACAGACTAAGGTTTTCTTTTCGCCTGTTATGCTTTACTGCAAACTTGGGCTTGCCTTGCATCTTTCCACTATCATAGTACACTTGATTGCCGTTTTCATCTAATACGGGCTTTTCCTCTCTACCTAAATAATACTCTAAGTAAAGGCTAATTCTACCATCCGAGAGCTTATTTTGCTCTAACTTGGGGTTTTCTTTCGTTTTATTTTCTAACTTTGCCATTGTTTAGAGGTTTTATCCCGATTTAGGTACCGTAACCGGGTAATTACACTAAATAGTTGATTTTCTTTTGTTTTCCGATATTGCAAAGGTACAAAAGAAAATGATATTTCAAAGTGTACTAAAAGTGTACTGAATAACGGAAAATGGGCAAAATATGGCAAAAATAGAGAAAATAGGAAATATTCAAATAGTTGATAATAAGGAAGATAAATTCTTTTATTTTCCTATGATTTCTATGGCTTGTACCGGGTCCGGGTACTGAAACGGGGATGCTCAATGCGAGCATCCCCGTTCGTGTGGATCTGAAATCGCTCGATATCTTTGAAATTCGAGAGCTGTTCGCCCCTGATAAAGTGCAGAAATCTCAATTTGGAGGTATCGGAAAATATGGCTAACTTTGTAAAATGACCAAAGAAGAATTTATCTCTAAATTGAGAACTGCCGTTGATTCATTTGCGACATTGGTGTCTACGAAAGATGGCCAATGGGTAGTAAAGGGATTTATTGACGTTTATAGACACATATATACTATTTCAACTGACACGAAAGTCGTATCGAAAATAATCGAGCTCTATATATTCCCGTTGCTCTTTAAATTTGCTCAAGATAATGGGCTGCAGTTAGAGCTTGCCAAAGAGCAGAATTTTTACCCTGATATAACTTTCAAAGATGAAGACGGAAATTTATTCGCTGTAGATCTTAAGAGCAGCTACCGTAAAACAGCGGATAGGATTAACGGCATGACACTTGGCGCATTTACCGGATATTTCCGAAATCGCCGGAGCTCAAAAAATGTAACCTATCCATATTCATCATATAAAGCCCATATCGTTCTTGGCATAATATATAGCGAGAATGACGCTGCCATAGATGAACGCAAATTGTATACTCTTGACGATCTTGACGATATTGTGTCTGTGGTAAAAGATATAACCTTTTTTGTGCAGGAGAAATGGAAAATAGCTATTGATCGTCCCGGCAGCGGTAATACTAAGAACATAGGTTCAGTATCATTAATTGAAGATCTGATTTATGGCAACGGCCCGTTTTCAGAGTTAGGAGAGGCTATATTTGATGATTACTGGACAAATTACCTGACGTCTGATATGGCTAAGAAAGCTGAACTTGCAAGCCCATATTATAATAATCTGGGAAGCTATAAGAAATTTAGAAATATACAATGATGCAGCTTTCATTATTTTCTGAATATGAAATCCAGACCGGCCACAAATTTCCGTCCACCCGATATCAAGGCAGCAAGGCTAAGTTCGTGGACTGGATTTGGCATGAAATCTCGAATATTCAGTTTCATACAGTGTTAGATGCATTTGGTGGGACAGGATGTGTCGCCTATAAACTGAAGGATCATGGAAAGTCGGTGACATACAATGATATATTGCCATTTAATTCGATTATTGGCAAAGCGTTAATTGAGAATCGATCTACCATATTGGCTAATTCTGTCGTTGACTATATACTGACGGAACATCCGACAATCAATTACCCAACATTTATAGCAGATAATTTTAGAGAAATATATTATACTGAAGAAGAAAATCATTGGCTTGATGTCGTAAGATATAATATTTCTACTTTAGACAATGAATATCAGAGGGCAATAGCATGGTTCGCACTTTTTCAGTCCTGCATAATAAAAAGACCATATAATCTTTTTCACAGGAAGAATTTATATGTTCGCCTGATGGACGTCAAACGGTCATTCGGCAATAAAAAAACGTGGGATACTCCTTTTGATATTCATTTTCGATCATTCGTTAAAGAGGCTAATGAGGCGGTGTTTGATAATGGATTATTTTGCCATTCGTTAAATCTGGATGCATTTGAAATCCCCGGTAAATATGATTTAGTTTATGTTGATACTCCATACATAAATGAAAAAGGAGTCGGGGTTGATTATGGGGATTTTTATCATTTTCTTAACGGGCTGCTATATTATGATAATTGGGCCAATTTGATTGATTTTGACAGCAAACATCTCAGGCTAAAAAAGAGATATAATATCTGGACAGATAAAGACAATATTCTGTCCGGCTTTAACAGACTGGTCACTCAATTTAGAGACAGCATTTTGGTTTTTTCGTATCGTTCTAACGGAATACCTTCTATTGATGCCTTGATAGATTTATTGAAAAAAAACGGAAGACAAAATGAACTTCGTTATTCGCGAGATATGAAGTATGTGTTAAGCGATACAAAATCTAAAGAGGTACTTATTATTTCATATCCTGATTAATCGCGATCGGAAGAGTAATCGGAGATATACTTGATAAGCAGCTCGAATTTTTGAGAGCGCATTTTTATCTGCGGAAAACGCAGTTTTTTGAGGGATATTTTTGTAGGAAAACGCAGTAAAATGAGGGCGAAAATCTATGGAAAACGCAGTTGCGGGTCGGGTGTGGCGGCGTTAACCGGCGTTGCAGCAATGAGTTATTTGAGGCGGATGAACTCTGAGAGGTCGTCGCGGGTGACGAAGGCTTCGGGCTGGGTGGTATACTGACGTATCGAGCGGAAGTTTTTCGCTTTCTTGAGTTCGGCGACGAGCTCTTTCCATCGGGCGGGCGAGACGCCTGAGATGTCGATATAGTCGAACTTTTCGCCGTTCATGGTGAAAGAGCTTCTGTTTTTATCGCCGATTTCCCACATCAGGCAGGGCGGATCGAAGTCGGTCATCGTCCATATTCTCAGGGGTGAGTCGGGCGCTACGTCGTCGCCGGTCATGCCAACACCGGTGTTTATCGAATTGAATACGGCGGTCTTCTCTCTGTTGAGATCTCCGATCGCTATATTGTCTCCTTCGGGATGATAAAGCTGAGTGACTACGAGCCCTCCGGGATAGATTGTCACAATGGTGGTCTGCGACAACTGTTCTTCGCTATCGTCGTCGCCATAGCTGACTTTTTCTGTGTGGGCCCACACTTGCGGTGAGGTGATGGAATCGGTGTCGAAGGTGTCTGATTCGAGCAGTTTGCAGAATTTTTTCGATATGAAGCGTTTCGTGTCGCCGTTAGCGGGGAAAGGTGTGTCGATTTCCCACCATTCGCCGGCATCCCTGACCCAGAAGCGGTTTCCTTTGTAGGTCTGAGGGACTTTGAGCTTCACTCTTCGGTTGTTCCAGTCGGTCGAGTAGAAGTGGGCTACGGGGAAATGCGTGCCGGTGCCAGAACGGATATTGATTCCATCGGCTGTCACTTCGGCAAGACAGACATCGATGAGGGTCCCGTTCTGTTTGGCGGCGGCATGCCCGGCTGTCAGCACAATGGCGACAAGTATTATCAGGAAGTTTTTCGAATTTTACATTTGCATAATTTTTGCAAATGGAATTATTAGACGACGAATATACAAGTTCTCCTGAAATACAATGCCCAGTTTCGATGCGTATTAGCTTATTCTTTGGCAATGACAGCCAGCCGGTTGGGGTAGGCGGAGAATGAGGCTTTGCCCCGGGCTACGGTGGTTTTCTCGCCGGTGTAGAGGTTGGTCACGGAGGTGCCGTCGGCGAATGCGGCGCCGACATTGACGGCCTGTCCGTCAGAGAGAGCTACGGCGATGATGACGGTGTCGCTCTGTGCGGTGCGCAGGCAGGTGTGGGCGTCGATTGTCTGCTGGCGCCCGCTGCCTATGGCGCGATGAGCGCGGCGGATTGTGCCGAGTCGTCGGAAGTGGTCGAGCAGGGTGCTGTCGGCGGTCGCCCAGTTCATGTCGGAGCGGAAAGCCTGATCGGAATCGACGTTGAGGCGTGCGTCGCTGAGAGGGCGTCGCGATTCGTCGCCGTAGAAAATCTGCGCCACGCCGGGGGCGAGCAGCAGTGTTGTGGCGCAGTCGGTCATGTTGGCCATGTCGGCGTCGCGGTGGTAGGAGTTGTTGAGGTAGCTGAACGGATGCCAGTCGCTGTGGACTGCCATCGAGTCGGCATAGGCCTGCCAGGTGTAGACTATGGCGTCGAGATCGCCGTGTTTGGGGAAGTAGAAGTTCACCATGCTCGAGAATCCGGCATCGGCATAGCCGGGTTTATAGTCGATTCCCGCACAGTCGAAATCGCCCGTCATATAGAAGCTGTCGGGCCATTTCGAGGCCGGGTCGGCGGGATGGGCGGCGCGCCAGCGGGCGAGAGCAGCATTGCATGCTTCGCTGAGTTCTTTCCATCGGTTGAGACGGACATTCTCGACAATGTCGCATCGGAAGCCGTCGATGCCGAATTCCTCGACCCACGAGGCGATCCATGCCGTGACATATTGCGTCGGACTCCACTCGCGGTCGGTTCTGAGCGCGCGTGCCGAGGGATTGACCCACGGGTCGTTGGCTTTCTTCTCGCTCTTCCACTTCTTTTTCAGGAAAGCGGGAATCCTGACATGCTCATTGCTTTCGTCTTTGAAGTCGGGCATGCCGTAGAGGGTTGCTTCGAGAGGATTGTTCTCATCCCAGTTCTCGTCGGGCATTCTTATCCATCCGCGGTCGTACCATCCGTTCCAGCCGAGCCGCCCCTCGAAAAACCTGTCGTAGCTCCAGTCGCGGCGGTGTTCGGCGGCTTCGGCGGCGGTCAGCCCCGTCGGGGCAAAGCCATATTGCACGGCGTCGAGCAGCGTCGGATAGCCCGGGTCGTTGAGGTTGGCGCCGAGCATGACGCGTATGCCCTGACTGTGGAGAGTGTCGATAAGCTCGCGCAGCTCTTCGATGGTACCGTAGTTTTTGTCGGTCTGGGTGTAGTCGAGCGGATAATATCCGTGGTAGCCGTAGTGGGGGAAATCGTTGACAGCGCCGCTGCCCGACATCCAGCCGTGGATCTGTTCGTAGACGTCGGTCATCCAGACCACGTCGACGCCCAGACGGCTGAAATAGCCTTCGCGGGCCTTGGCGAGCATCCCTTTGAAGTCGCCGCCGTGAAAAGTGGCGGCGTTCATGCGCTCCGACCCGTAGTCGGTCTTGCGGCCGTAGTTGACATCGTTCAGCGAGTCGCCGTTACAGAAACGGTCGGTTATGACGAAATAGACTGTAGCCTTTTTCCAGTCGAAGCTGTCGGCGGCAGAGGCGAAGAGATGCAAAGAGAGAATCAGAAACGAAAAGAATGTAAGCAGATGTTTCATGGGCGGATCGATTGTTCGCCGCAAAGGTAGCGCCCCCGTCGCACCCCCGCAATACTGAAAAATAACCACACGACGGGCTGAATTGATGTAAGCAGTCGGGGGGTATTGCAGAATTTCTTGACATATCAGAATCGGTGTTTACGACAAAGAGTAGTTGTTAGTGTTGTGGAACTGGAGCAGCTGGACAACGGGAGGACAGATGTCAGTCTCGGGCTGGAGGGTGAATGATGCCGTGGTCTGCCCCTTGATGCCGTCTACGAGAGTGTTGCCGAGAACGGTGTTGTAGGGTGGTGTGAGAGGTCGGTAAACATGAAAGCAGGAGATAAACACCTGTAATTAGTGCTTACCTCCTGCTTGATTATACCACTTTGTCGGAATGTTGACTATTTTATAAAAATCTTAGCTTTGTTATTGCCTGCCTGCACGATATAGAATCCGGCTGCAAGAGAAATACGATCCTCGTTTCCTGAGACATGACCTTTCATTAGTAAACGTCCGTCGATGGTCATTATAGTCAGGTCGCTGCCGTCAAGGCCTGAGATAAGTATTCCACCGTCGACTCCAACTATCGACCCGGAAGTCCGGGGAAGAATATCGTTGACACTATCCTGTTTTTTGTCATAGACGGAATAATTGTCGATCATCACGTATTTTTGAAGTGACGGGAACTCGGCATCAAAATAGACGCATACCCAGGGTTTGCCGACAAATTGCGCCGGAAGCTCGAATGTGCAAGGTGTCCAGCCGCTCTCTGTCAGCGACATTATTATTGAACCTACCTCCACGAGACCCGTGCCGAAGGTCTCGGCATAAACTTTGAAAGGTGCTGTTGACATACCGATCCATGTGTCGAAACTGAGGACAGGCTTATCCACACCTTCAGTGGAGAATTTAGGTAATGAGAACCGTCCTCTCGATCCTGCCGAACTTGTGCGGCCTACAATGGAGAGCCCTTCCTGACTTGAATATTCCGAAGAGATTTCAGACGGATCCATAACCTGCCAGGAGGTGGGAAGGTACGATTCGTCGACAGCCCACGTAGTGATGGGGGAGTATGCGAAATTTCCATGCGAAAAATCATCGGCGATCGGGAGAGTATAAGGCTTGCCCATCACGCACATCGCCATGGGTATGCGGTTTTCGGGAAGTCGACCTGCTTCATTTTCGGCGATGATCGAGAAGTAGGTTTCAGTAAGTTTGTCGTCGGACGTTTCCGGAGTGTAGGTGTATTCATATACATCTTTTCCGAGCATGGTGTAGACAAGCTGGAGATTCGAACCGACAGTTACCAGATAATATGTCAGGCCTTCGGGCGATATATATCCTCCCTCATGCATGCCTTCTGTCGGCGCTTTCCACGTAATTGTGATGGATTTGTTTTGTTCGTCCTCGGTTGCCGAGAAGTCGTTTACGAATGCCGGGATGTCAAGGCCGGCATATACGTCGATTCTCGAAACTTTGCTCATGAAACCGTTGCAGATTACCTGAACGGAGATCTCATTGCTTCCGTTTGCTGTCGCTATTTCGGTTTCAACGACTGCTCCGGGTGCAAGATTTTCTAATTTTTTTGTCTCGACTTTAGTCTTTATTTCGGCAGACAGCCGGACATTGTCGTCATAACTGACTCCTGAGGCTGTTGCTTCAGGCATCTTGAATGAAACTGTGGCGGTCAGCCCTCCGTTGGCTCCTGCTTTGCCCTTGAGCTCGGAAACCTGTTCGGGAATATCGGCCGAAGCGAGCCGGGTCACATTGATGTCTTTTATGCGGAGTTTGAATTGGAAGGGGTCGGAGATGGCATGTATGCCTATGTAATATGTGCCGGGAGCGTCAACAGAGAAGTTACGGTCATATCTCGTATACTCCATTTTCTCGGGATCCGGTTCTGTCGGGCCCATAAGTTGGTGAGTCATGGCTTCTGCTGTCGGAGCCGTCCCTATGTAAACTTCGAACCTTTCCACAGGGTATTTCCCATCACGTAAAAGCACAGGTGACGCCGCAGCGTCAAACGCCAGGTTGTAGTAACTTTCAGCATCGCTTAGGTTGAGGGGAGGAAGTATCAGCCAATCATCGGCTTTCTCGGTCTTATTGTAACGATATTCGAAGAAAGATGTGTCATCAAATTCATAGTCATCATATATGGTATGCCAGCTTGTGTCGTCGCCGTTACTGTCTATGACTGTGAAAAGTTCGAATTCGTCATCGTCTTTGGGCCCGAAAACCACGTCGAGTTCAAGAGGATCTCCGTGAAGCAGTTTATCAGAGACCGCAGTCTCGGATCTCGCTCCATTGCACACTGCGGTGACTTTGGCATAATGTGCGCTGACTGTGCCTGAAGGTAGTGTATGGGTATATTCCGTTCCGGAGGTAGTGGCTACACTTTCTTCGTCGACCACAACTTCGTATGTTACTGCCGATCGGTCGATATATCCTCCGTGTGATCCTTCGGTCACTGCGTCCCATGATATGTTTTCTGATGTGAAGATGAGATTGGCGGGCTTGGCGGGAGTATCATTGCCAATGAAAAGTTTTTCTGAGTCCGGGATGCTGAAATTTTCTCCTTTATAGACAACAAATTCGAAATTGTGCATACCCGTTTCGATGTCCTCGAAACTTACGTTTACTTCCGAGCCGGCTAAGCCTTCCACAGAAGTTTTCTCCTTGCCGTCTATACGAGCCGATAACCTGAGCTGAATATCTCCAGAAATAGAGGTGCCGTCATACATTTTTTCGGGCATCTTCACTTTGAATGAGCCTGTCGTTGCGGGGCTTCCGATGAAAGTGTTGGAAATAATAGTGGGAGCTGCGGGCCCGTCGAAATCAATGAGATCGTCTGTGGTGACAAAAAAATTGAATTCCTCTTTGCGTTCGAATTTGGCAAGTTGTTCGCATGTCTTTTTTTGGGGGTCGAGTTTAAAGAGGTATGAGTTGCCGTCGGCAAGGTAAGTGTTCCAGATGAATCCCTGATCGAATGGGCTGTAGACCAAACCGGTTACAAGATTCTGTATATCCTGTCCTGTGTCGGGTTTATAGATTATTTCCTCTGTTCCGTCAGTCTTGTTGATACGGACCATCTCTCCGCGTTTATTAATGCCGTAAATCTGTTTATCAGCCGGTGAATAGGTCATTGAATAGCAGACCTCATCATCGGCAGACTGCATGTTCCTGACTATTTTCGGCATTACGGTGGGTGTCTGCATGTTGATCTTTACGAAGACATGGCCATCCCCGTAAACAGGATAAGAATATCCGTATGCGGCATCTTCCTCAGGGTCATAGGCGGTACATACGACCATCAGAGGTTTCATGTAAGTCGACAGCGAAGTGGTGGAGGTGCATTCGCCGGTGTTCAGGTCGAAAGTGGAGTAGAATGCGCGAACGAGCAGCCCCATGACCGTCTGCTGCACATAGGTGCATAACTCGTTGTTGCGTATGAAACCTGTTGTCAGAGGCCCTTCGGCCGGCGCCCACTGTTTTTTGTAGTCTCCATCAGTCATTACTTCGTACCATCCGTTTTCGTCGGTGCTATTGGTGGAACTTTCGTAATAGCCGAGATAGCCGTATATAGTTCCTCCCGATTGACTTATCTTAAGGGGCGCAGCATTGATCAGAGAGACAGACAGGCATGTCAGCGCGGTTATGCATTTCTTTTTTAGATTCATAGGTGGAATTGATTAATGGTTTGTCCGGAAAAGGTTTCTTCTCGTCACTGGCGAGAAGCGCCTTAGCTGTTGGATGAATAGTAGATAGATTCATGATAGCATGACGGGCAGACTGCAACTGTCGTCCGCGTGTGTCATTGTCGTGGCCGACAATATCGAAGCGGTATGGGAAACGGCGGTCATAAGTGAGAATTGATAATGTTTTGTCATTTTGTTGCCATTATTGTTGAGTAAAGTTGTTTTTCGCAAAAATATCGATGAGAGTTACGGCTTGCAAGTTCTGATGAGGTTAAATTGCGGAGTAGACCTTGTTCTAAGTGTACTTATTTCGCATGTAGAAAGCTATAATATTCGTGATGTGAGGTGTTTAGCGTAATTGTTTTCGCTATATATGCGCGTCGTCTAAGTGTTAAAAGTGAAGATTTATTTGGCTGCTTCGGGATAAGTCATTACCTTACCGACGTGAAATATCTACGATTTATTATTTTTTTGTCAATCGCATTTCTGTCGGCTTTGGCTGCGGTTGCAGCTAAAGATGCCGGCGCAGACATCAAGGCGGATTGGCTTTCGCGTCAATTGGAGACTCCGGGACTCACTGTTGCCCGACGGTTGAATTATGTCGATTCGCTTATCGCTCTGGTTGAGAATGACGCACGTCGCTTTTCTTTGTGTCGGGCCAAAATTGATATGCTTTATTCGTTGGGACGGTACCGTCAGGCTGTAGATTTTATAGACTCATTGGCGCCGACAGTCCCGGCTGACTCACTCGAATTGCAATTCTATATGAAGTTGCGTATGGCTTTTTTTACTTTCGCGCTGTCGGACTATTCAGCGGCTTTGCATCAGACCTACGATCTGCTCAATATGGCTAAGCCCGACAGCCTGCGGCATTACGATGTTAATGCGTGTCTTCAGCTGACCGACTTTTATCAGACTATGGAGGCTCCGCATTTGGCGCGTAAATATATTTCCAAAGCATTGAAGCTTCTCGACGAGGTGCCCGCTGCCAGTCACTTCGACGATAATGAGAGATCACGTTTCAAGGGCATTTGTTTGCGTTCGTCGGCCGATGTTTATCTGACGGCAGGTGAATTCGACAGCGCCTATTCAGAGATAGTCAGTTCGCGAATGTTTGTAAGAGATGAAGCCAGCCAGATAACTGAAAATACGATTCTTGGCATTATTGCCATGAAACGCGGACAACCAACAATGGCTGAGGATTATTTCCGGCAGGCTCTCACGGTCGAAAATGGGAGTTTCAACCGTAATTTCGCGATTATAAACTATATGCGTCTGCTTTTCGATGAGGGCCGCGACGATGAGGCTATGGCGCTTACGCGGACATACGCCGCCGATGTAGCCAAGATCTACGGCTCGCCGCTCGAACGGCAATACCTCGATCTGCTGGCCGAATATTATGAGCGTCGCGGCGATTCGGCAAAGGAAGTAGCAACTTTGCGTCGCATCGTAGCCCTTGGCGACTCGCTGAACTCGGCAATCACCGGAATGGCGATACAGGAGATCGCCTCGCGCTATGAAGACGTGACCTCTGCGTCGAAGATTGCCACTCTTGAAAGTCAGTCAAAAAGAAGATTATGGCTGATAATAATTCTGTGCGCAGCATTGGTGGCGGCGCTCGGTGTTGTCGTGGCTGTGCGGCGGAAACTTGCTGCGGGCCGACGGGTTGAATCGGGATTGCGCGGAGAGATCGACCGTCTGAGCGTCGACCATCGCGATGCTTTGGCCAACGCACGCCTGTCGCTTGAATCGAACGGGCGCCAGCTGACGTCGATGACCATGCTGATGACCCGCCTGAACGAAGTGCTGTCGGCAGTGGTCAGAGAAGCCGATGATAAAAGCCGTCAGCCCGAAGTGCGTCTTAAGGCAATCCGGGGGTTGCTAAGTGATCTCGACCGAGAGGAAAACGTGTGGAAGATGTTCAGAACCTATTTCGAGGCTGTCAACCAGAGTTTCTTTGACCGGCTTTACCGGCTGGCGCCGACGCTCACCAATGCCGAGACGCGAATGTGCGCGTTCATCCTCGTCAACCTGACCACCAAGGAGATAGCCATTCTGACAAACCGATCGGTGCGCACCGTAGAGACGATCAAGCATAACCTTCGAAAAAAGCTCGCGATCGACGGCCCTTCCGAAGCCTTCATGCGCCGCATATCGACAGCGACGCCCTCGGAGTTCGACGCCATGGCCGCTGCCCGTTAACCGCCCGACGGTCTCTTAGAGGGAGCGGAGGTCGGGCGGGAGCTCGGGCATGGCGCCTTTGCGGGTGCAGACGAAGGCCGAGGTTCTGACGGCAAGGGCGTGGGCTTCTGTGACGCTCTTGCCCTTGAGAAGCGAGGCTATGAAGGCGGCGGTGAAACTGTCACCGGCGCCGACGGTGTCGGCGACCTCAACTTTCGGGGTTGGCTGGAACGAGACGTTACCGGGGGTGAAGACATAGCTTCCGTTGATTCCGCAGGTCAGAATGAGCATTCTGAGGTTGTATTTGCCCAGCAGAATCCAGCATTTGTCCTGAAGGTCAATGCCCGGATAACCGAACATGCGGCTGACGGTGACAAGCTCTTCGTCGTTTATCTTCAGGATATTGCAGCGCTTCATCGAGTTGCAGAGGATTTCTTTGGTGTAGAATCCCTGACGGAGGTTGACGTCGAAGACAACGAGGCTGTCGGCGGTCTGCGGCATAGCGTCGAGAAAGCGGTTTATCGTGTCGCGCGAAACAACGTTACGCTGGGCGAGCGAGCCGAAGCATACGGCGCGGGTTTGCCCGGCGAGCGCTTCGAGGCGCGCGGTGTAGGGAATATTGTCCCAGGCCACGTTCTCCTTTATATCATACTGCGGCACACCGGCGGGGTCTATCTCGATCTGGACTGTGCCTGTGGGGTAGGGAACTTCCTCGATCAGATGATTGAGACCTTTCGAGGTGAAATTCTCGACAATCTCTCTGCCGAGGGGATCGTTGCCGACGGCGCTGACCACTCGGCTCGGCAACCCGAATTGCGATACATGATAGGCAAAGTTTGCCGGCGCACCGCCGATTTTCTTTCCTTCGGGCAGAACGTCCCACAGGGCTTCGCCCATTCCTACTACAATGTCGTTCATGATTATCTTGGTAAGAAGGTTTTATATTTTTTTGATTTTCAACGTGTAATACAGGAGGTAGATTACTCCGACCGTCATTACTGCGACAGCTCCGGCCTGTCCGACAGCGTCGGCGGCATAGCCCATGGCAAGGGGAAATACCGTTCCGCCGAACAGCCCCATTATCATCAGGCCCGACACTTCGTTGCGCTCGTTGGGCGTGTAGACAAGTGCCTGAGAGAATATTATCGAGAATATGTTGGAGTTGCCGAAGCCGATGAAGGCGATACCGGCGTAAAGTATAGCCAAAGTGTTGCCAGCGAAAAGTATGACCATTCCGGCGAGCATCATTGCGACGCTTATCGCAAAGAACAGTTTCGGCGACATGGCGCGGAGAATGAAAGCGCCGAGGAAGCATCCGGCTGTGCGGAAGATGAAATAGACGCCTGTAGCGAATCCGGCCTCTTCGAGAGGGAGTCCGAGGCGTTCCATAATTATTTTCGGCGCTGTTGTGTTCGTGCCTACATCAATGCCGACATGACACATTATTCCGATGAAGCAGAGGAATATGAACGGGCGTCCGAGCAGTTTCAGGCATTCGGCGATATAAAATTCTTCATGTTCAGGCTGGCCGCACTCTATTCCTGAGACAACGTCTGCCCACCGGGAAAATCCGCTGACCCTGATTTTGCGTCGAAACGCCGGTCGGGGATAACGAAAAACCTCTGAAATCGACTGGATTTCAGAGGTTTTCTGCATTTTGATGTTTTGTCTTGTGACCCCGGAGGGGCTCGAACCCTCGACCCAATGATTAAGAGTCATTTGCTCTACCAACTGAGCTACGGAGTCTTCCGCTTTTGCGGTGCAAAGTTAAGCGTTATTTTTTGCCTGACAAAATTTTTTCGCGTTTTTTTGCAGGCACAATGCGCTTTTTTGTTTCGGATCAGCGTTTGCGTCGGTTTCTGACGCTCTTCGAGGCGCCGGAGCTGCCTGAGCTCTTCGATTCTTTGGGGCGTTTGACCTTCGAAGGCTTGGGCTTTTTCTTGTCGGCTTTATCGGACGAGCGTTTCGTGCCGCGTTTCGACCGCGAGCTGACTTTTTTCTCCGAGGGCGCGGAGGCTTCGGCGCTTTCGGCGTTTTCCGAGTCTTCGGCGTTGGCGGCTGCGGCAGCTTCGGCTGCTTCTTTGGCTTCGCGGCGCTTCTCAAGTTCTTCGAGCGAGGGAACCCAGAGCTTTTCCTCGAACGATGTCAGACGGCGCTGAATCGAGTCCTGGGCATGGGCGAGGGCTTCGGGCTCGGGGTGCTGCTGCATGAGCGACTGATTCCGCAGGTTGCGAGTCTTGTAGATCTCTCCGTCGTAGAGGTTCATGGCGAAGTAGTCGGCGTAGGTGCAGGTCGCGAGGTTGTTGTCGTCGCTTGTGAAGATATTCTGTGTGGCGAGGTGGGGGCGCAGGTCGTCCATCTTCACCCAGAACATGGGATATTTGACGGCGTCGCCGTAGAAGTCGCCGCTGCGGTGGAGCACAGGGCAGATTGCTTCGACGCGTGTGCGCATTCGGTTGGAACGCTTGTCGAATTCCCAGCGCTCGATTATGTAGTAGCTGAGCACTTCGTTGGCGGGCACGTCGGAGTCGTCGATCTCGTAGCGCGGATTCTTCTCTGTCGACCCTTTGGCAGGGCTGTTGAGAATATGGAAGCGTTCGAGCATATCGCCTACTTTGAGACGGTATTTGTCGGTGAAGGCTTCGCGTCCGTCGAGATATTCGTAGGCGGGCATTTCTCCCGAGGCGAGCAGGCGCATTATCATGCGGAAGAGGCTTTCCTGCCCTTCCATCGGCTCGTCGGGATAATAGAGCGGGGTGTTGGCGGGCTTGGTGAGGTCGAGCTGACGGTAGATGACGCGCATCCACTGCAGATCGGCTTCGCTGGGCTCGGTGGTCTCCATGAACAGTTGCATGCGCTCTGTTACGCCCGGTGTGGTGCTTTTGTCGCGGTCGCGGCGCGAGCGGTCGCCCTGACGGCGCATGACGGCCGAGCTCTGCGAGCTGTCCTGAGCCACGGCGCCGACGGCGCTCAGGCAGAGCAGGAGTGCTGCTATATATCGGTTGACGTGTTTCATTGTCATCGCTGTGGTATTATTCAGAGAGGGATGGTTTAGTTGACGATTACTTCTACGGGCGAGAGGGTTCGTTCGATTCCGTCGGGGCCGATGGCGCGGATTCGCGATATGTAGAACCGCTTGCCGCGCGAGAGGCGGCGGAAGTTGTCGCGCTGACGCTGCGAGAAGTTGGCGCCGTTGCTGACTTCAGGCATGGCGTTGCCCATCTGGTCGAAGAAGACGGTCTCGAATCCGAGCACCTTGAAGTCGATGTTGAGCATATCGTCGTCGATGGCGGCGTCGAGGCCGGGGGCTTCGATGAGCAGGGCTTTCTGGAAGGGCTTGCCTCCTTTGTAGCGGTCGGTTCCGCCGGCGGTCTTGAATTTGATGAACGCCACGGGGTCGGGCAGTTTGCGCACGCGGAATTTCATCGATCCTACCTGCTGGCTGCGGCCGTCGATGTCGGCGCTGACGTTTATGACGGCTTCGGCTCCGACCTGTGAGGGCTTGGCTACCCAGGTGTCGCCGGTGCGTGTCAGCGTTCCGTTGGTCATTGTCGCGCTGACGGCTGACATCGGCACTCCCGGAACCGAGATGCTTATAGGGTTGTTGATGCCGGCGTAGAGCACGTTCATCATTGTCGGCGATATGGTGGCCGAGGGTTCCATGACGGTGTAGCTCGACTGGAAGGGGAGCTTGAGCACAGAGCCGTCGCCGTTGTTGACCTGAAGGTATCCCGAATAGTTGAAGGTGCCGGTTTTCGAGGTGACGAACTCATAGAGCCCGTTGGGGTTGTTGATTCGCGAGCCGCCGATATAGATTTCGGGGCGCGAGGTTGTGTCGATAGCGGCCAGGACTATGTTGGCGCTGTATTTGCCGCCGCGCATGACCATGCGGCTCTGCGGGATGACAAATGCGTTGAGCAGGTTCACTCTGACGTCGCCGGCGTCGACGTTGGCCATCAGCGACTGAAGAGCCTCGCCTTCGGCGTAGCGTATGTCGTTCTGGAGCTTTGTCAGGAGGGTGACGGCGGCCACTACGGGCTGATTCTCGAATTTGGCCTGCTCCCAGGGCTGGGCTACGGCCACTCCGGGGCGCCGGAAGGGATCGGTGTTGAGCGATGCCTCGCCGCTCTTGCGTTTGACAGGGTCTATGATATATCCGCCGATAAATTTACGGAAGGAGTCGATCGACCCGCGCAGTTTCTCGCCGCGCCGCGTCATAGGGTTGAGCATTACCACTGCGGCACTTTCGAGGTCGTCGCGCCGGCGGATATCGTTGATGTCGCCGTCGGGGCCGTCGGCATTGACGACGATGGCCTGTTTCAGGGAGTCGATGACGGCATATAGTGCCGATGCCTGAGAGCGCACGTCGGTGGCCTTGGCGAGCCAGGGGCCTCCTTTGGCGGGATTCTGGTCGGTGAAGGCTTTGAGCTGGGCGTAGACGGCGTCGTTGCGTCGGGCGAAGTTTTCGTTGGTTCGCGACAGTCCGCTCTGAACCTGAACGAAGCCGTCGAGCACGTCGCTCGATACGTTCAGGGCCAGCATAGCCGTCAGCACGATATACATGAGGTTTATCATGCGCTGGCGGGGCGAAAGCCGCATTACTGATTCAGCCATTCTCTGTCGGTTTGGGGTTTACTGAGGGTTAGAGGGGGTCTGGGCGTCGGCCTGCGGTGGAACGGGGCCTCCGAAGCCGGGGCGATACATATTGACGGTCATGGCGTGGATCATGTTCTCGTAGACCTGGTTGAGCTGCTGCATGTAGCGGGCCATTTTCTCGGTTTCCTCCATATAGCGGGCTGAGGTTCCGGCGCTCTTCTCATACATGTCGCGGATGTCCTTGATGCCGCGGTTGACGCGGTCGATCGAGTCGAGCTGGCCGCTTACGCTGCGCAGCTGTATCTCGTAGATGGTGTTCAGCCCCGAAACGTTGTTGTTCAGCGCCTCCATCTCCTTGACGTAGCCGCTCGACGAGCGGGTTATGTTCTCGGAGTTCTCGGTTATGGCGCGGTAAGAGTCGAGAAGCACCTCGCTGACGGCGTTGAGCGATCGCGTTGTCTCGCCGAGGCGGTGGAGCTCCTGCGAGATGGTTGCCATCTGCATCATGTAGTCGCGCGTGGCAGCTGTCAGATCGGCCATCTGTGTCATTGCTTCGGTGGCTTCGCTCATGCGGTGGATAGCTTCGGAGAGCATTGCTGCGTCGTCGGCGCTGACGGGGCTGTCGGCGCTTCCGCCGACCACTATCGGACCCGAGGCTGCCGCGCCTGTGGTTCCTGCCGTAGCTCCGGCGCCCACGCTGCCGAGATTGCCTATGACGAGCGTCCCGCCACCGCCCTGAACGTGAGTGTGACTGCCGGCCGAGGGGGTGTCGTCTTCGGCAAGGGCGCGCTCAAGGGCGTCTTCAGCCTCGTCTTCGGCCTCGAGGGTTTCTTCGGCTTCGGCCTCGGCGTGGCGAAGGGCCGGGAACACTTCTTCCCACTTATATTCGCGCGGCGGACGGTCGAAGGCTGTCAGGATGAACATGAGCACCTCGGTGCCCATGCCGACCATTAGCAGCGTGTTGCCTCCCTGGAGGTGGAGAATCTTGAACAGGGCGCCGAGGATGACCACGGCGGCGCCTATGCTGTAGGCGAAGTTGAAAAGTCGCTGGCCTCCCTCCCACTGGAGGAACTGCTCTATCTTGTTGCGGTTTATCTTTGACATTGTGTCGGATGGCTGGGGAATGGGTTATTTCTTGATCTTGTTGCCTCGGGCGAAACCTATCTGCGAGCGCACGCAGCGGAAGCCTATATAAGAGCGCTGCTCGTTCTGGAATTCCCACTGGCGTATGTCGGAACGGATATTGTGGGCGACATCTTTCCATGAACCGCCGCGCACGATCTTGCGCTTCATCTTGTAGGGGTCTTCGATTGCGGCGTTGTAGCGGTATTCGGGGTTGAGGTCGTTTGTCAGCTTCGACACGCTCTCGGTGAAGGCCGTCGAGGTCCATTCGCTGACGTTGCCGGCCATGTCGTAGAGGCCGAAGTCGTTGGGCGAGTATGTTCCGACGCGCGACGTTATAAGGTGGCCGTCCTGAACATAGTTGCCTTCCTGAGGCTTGAAGTTGGCGTAGAAACAGCCTTTCTCTTCGGTCAGGGGCAGGTCGCCCTCCCAGGGATACATGTTCTCGTCGTTGCCGGCGCGGGCGGCGAACTCCCATTCGGCTTCGGTCGGCAGGCGGTAGGGCTCTACGTAGACCCCTTCGCGGCCCAGCGAGCGGCGCAGGAAGTCGGTGCGCCAGTTGGCGAAGGCGTTGGCCTGTTCCCAGCTGACTCCGACAACGGGATATTCGTTATAGCCGCCGTGGCTGAAGTAGAGGCGCACGTAAGGCTCGTTGTAGGCGTTCTCGAAGTCGTTGACCCATGCCGTAGTGTCGGGGTAGACGTTGACGATATAGGTGTTCAGGAAGTCGTAGTCACCGGTCAGGCGGCGCGATATCGTCTGGCGCACGATCTCGCCTTCGTCGTTGATCCAGGCAGTGTCTTTCGAGATCATCGGATTTGTCGTCGGAACCGGTTTGTCGGTGTTGTATTCGCGACGGCGCGGATCGAGGCGGTTCTTGCGTTTGGCGGCCTCGGTGTGGTTGAAGATTTCGTAGCGGTAGTTGAGCTGCGTGGGGTCGAGTTCGCGCTGGCCTGTTATGGGGTTGGTGCGGTATACGCTCTCGATGGCGCGCTGCTCGTCTTCGTTGGCGTTGCGCCAGGGAATAGGCTTGTTCCAGTTCAGATATGGCTTCACGGGATTGCCGTCGCGGTCTTCCTCGATCTTGAAGGCTTCGTTGCCGCCATAGGCGGGGTCGGCGAGGCGTTCGCGGATTATGGAGTCGCGCACCCAGAACACGAACTGTTTGTATTTCGAGTTTGTCACCTCGGTCTCGTCCATCCAGAAAGCGTCGACGCTCATTCCGCGGGCGTCGGCACGCAGATTCCAGGCGCTGTCGGGCTTGTTGACGCCGGCTTTCATCGAGCCGCGCGAAACGAGCACCATGCCGTAGGGCGTGGGCTCGGCCCAGGCCGAGCCGCCGACACCGGTCACTTCGCCGCCGGCGCTGCCACGGTTTCCGGCCGCGCACGAGGCCAGCAGAAGGGCTGTGGTTGAGGCGATAAGGATGGTTGCTGTATTCTTCATTCTGTTATAGTATGCGTATGCTCTTGTGTTTGTTCTTGTTTTTCTCAGAGAAGTCGAGCTTCAGCTTGTAGCCGAGGAAAATCTCGTGGCTGCCGCTCGATGCCCGGTTTATGTCGGTCAGCGCATAGTCGAAGCTGTAGCCCAGAAAGAATCCTTTGAATTCGGCCGACACCATCGCCATGACTGCGTCGTCGTAGCGGTATCCGATGCCGGCGGTGAGCCATTTGTTATAGCGCACCCGGGCGGTCGCTTCGGCGGTCCAGAACCTGAAATCGGTCTTGAACAACACCGACGGTAACACTTCTAATAACGTGTTTTTTATCGGAATATTGCCGCCGCCTGTAAAATAAAGTGTGCGGCGCGCCTGAAACTGATAATACTTCTCCTGATTGTCCGAGCCGCTTACCTCCGAGCCACCTTCCCCTTCGGCCGAGAATTTGATTGTCGGCGACAGGGCGTGGGTCAGCGACAGGCCGGTGTAGAAGCGCGGATGCTCGAACCAGGCTCCGACGCCGAGGTCGAAGGCTGTGCCTGCCACGTCGTTGGTCGGGATGGCCTCGTCGGTGGGGTTATGGAAGTCGTCGCCGTCGGGGATGAACACTTTCGAGCCTTTGAATGTCTCGTTGAGGATCCCGGGCTGAAGGGCTATGGTGAGCGACGATTTGAGCTTTTTGAACTGCAGCTTGTAGCCTACCTGTGCCGCGGCCGTCAGGTTGCGGAACAGTCCGGCGCTCTCCTGCTGCACGAGCACACCGACGCCGAATCTCTTTCCGAAAAGGTTCAGCGGCATGTCGGCGAGCCCGACGAAGGTAGTAGGGGCGTTGTCGATGCCTACCCACTGCAGGCGCGACCCGACGCGGATGCGTATATAGTCGTGGTTGCCGATGGCGGCCGGGTTGTAGTAGGTCGGCACCTCGAAATACTGTGTGAACTGGGCGTCGGTCTGGGCGCGCGCCGTCAGGGCGCAGCCAAGCAGCAGCGCCGCGGTCAGCAGAAGATTGAGGATATGTCGGTGGCTTCGGCTCATTCGAAGTAGAAGGTGAAGACGACCATGCGCGATTTCGCTTTGTCGAGGGCGCGGGTGAAAGCGAGCTTCTGGGGCTCTTCGACGAGGTCGGGACGGTTGTGGTTTATTATGTCGGAGAGTCCGAAACAGAAACGCACCTCCGGAATGAATTTGAAGTAGGGCAGATAGAAGTCACAGCCGAACCCTATCGAGAGATAGGTGTCGTAGGTCTTCAGCTTCAGGAGGTCGGGCCGCTTCTTTCCGACGTCGAAAGCCGGCATCACTCCGCCGATAAGATAGGGACGGGCGTTGCGCCAGCGCACGGCGGCGAATTTAAGGTCGACGGGAAGAACGACCTGGGCTGTCTTGAGGGTCTGTTTGTCGGTGTCGCCGCTGAGGGCGTCGCGCATCTTCAGTTCGCGACTCCCGAAGAATATGCCCGGCGAGAATCTGAGACTGAAATAGTTGTTGAGGCGCAGGGCGAAAAGTCCGGTCACGTTGAAGCCGGGCTGGAACGTCGGCTGCGACATGAACCACTGGCGCCCTTCGTCGCTGATATAACCGTTGTGGGTGAAAGCGAGATCCTGAGAGTGGAGCCCGACGGAGAATCCCAGATGCCAGCGCCGGTTGTCGGCGTATGGGCGGTTTACAAGCTTGTCGTTGAAGCCGCGGGCAGCCGCAGACGGTGCCGCTGCGAGCGACACCGCCGTCAGAAGCAGTGCTGTCAGGATTTTTGCCGGGATTTTCATCAATAGAGAAACGCCGGCGCGCCGTTATTATTGCGTGCGGAGGCGGAAAAAGGGGTCAGCGGCGGCTGTTGTTCGAGGCTATGGCAGCTCCGACGAGGGCTTCGAATTCAGGCTGTTCGATCAATCCGGTCCGCGACTCCGAAGTTCCGTCGCTGTAGATTATCGTCACCTGCGGAATGGCGTTGACGCCGTAGGCGCGTGCGAGCTCTTCGGCCTTGTCGACGTCGACGCTCAGGAAACGGGCTTTTCCTTTGTATTTTTCTGCGGTGGCGTCGAAAATTGGGCCGAACATCCGGCAGGGGCCACACCAGGCCGCGTTGAAGTCGACGATGGTAGGCATCGACGGGTCGGGCGAAACAGTCGGAGCCGTGTAGATTTCGACGGCGCCAGGGGCTTCGGCCTGAGCTTCGGTGGCGGCTTTCTCGTCGGCTTCGGCCGCGGCGTCGATTCGTTTGTCGGTGTTGCCGCCGCAGGCTGTCAGAACCAGTGCGGCGGCAATAGTCAGAATGTTGATTCTCATAATCGGCTGGTTTATGTTACAGCCGCAAAGATACTGTTTTTTTCGGTTGGTCAGTAGGGCCAGCGCGGAATATGGCGCGGGCTGTAATCGTTCGTGCCTGCGGCGATTGCCAGAGCGCGGTCTGCGGCCCTTCGGCTCATCTCGGAATAGCGGCCGGCTGTTCCCGCCTCGCCGGCGTGGATGGCGGCAAGCGCTTCGAGGGCAAGAACCTCTTCCACTGCGCGACAGAGGGCCAGACCGAGCCCGCGCGGAAGAACGTCGAGTGCGCCGATTTCCATTGTCAGCGGCTCGGCAGGGGCTTCGTCGACGAGGGGCGCAAGCGCCAGAGCGACAGCGGGCCATGCTCCGTCGATGGCGCTACGCAGTGCCGCGTCGCTGTCGTCGCAGAGAAGCCGCGCAGCGTCGGTGTTGTCGGCCAGAGAGATGTCGAGCGCCAGCCGGGCGCGGATTATGTTGAGAACTGCTTCGTAGGTCGTTGTGATTGTCATGGTTGTTATTTAGCTGGTTTGAATGATTGGTTAGGAATCGTGACGGTGGCGGTAGAGGCGCCGCTGTTTTTCGTTCCTCATGCGCTCGTAGGCTACGGTGGTGTGATAGATGCCGAGTGCCGTGGCGCGCGAGATGTAGAAATGTGGGGCGGGGGAGAGGAAAAGAACGCGCGATATGGCCTGATAGATGTCGCTTTCGGGGTCGTCGGCCATCTCTTCTTCGGCAAGCCGCCTGATGTCGTCCCACATTCTGACTCTCAGCGAGCGCGTGCTCCCGTTTATCGACGGCCTGTGCCGGTGGATAACCTCAAGGGCGCGCTCATAGCTGACATAGAAGTGAGGGGCGCCCCCTTCGAGGGCCCGGTCGACTATTCTGTTGAGAACGCGCCCGCGCAGTTCCTTGACTCCCGCTTTTTTAGCCTCGCGGCGAATTGCAGCCATCAGGTCGGTGTTGCGGCGGTGGATTTGTGATAACATAGTGATTGATAAAGGTTTTCGAGTGTTGATGGAATGTTGTAAAAATGTTGTTATTTCGTTGCAAAACTACCATTGTCGGTGTGCTCGAAAGCGTGCAGGGGTTGTTAAAATGTGTTTAGCTGATTGAGCTTTCCGTGCTCTGTCGTGCTAAATTGACTATCTTTGCAACAGTTATGGAAATCATTCTTTTTGACCCAGCCGAGGTTCAGGCGCGACTGAAGCCCCTGACCCTCACCCGCCCCTGTGCCCGCCTGCGTCAGGGCATACTGACAATCGAAGAAAAATGGCAGCGTCGCCTTCCTGGCGACTATAGCGTGGCCACAGCCGACTCTGCTCTCCAGCCTGTTTTCAACCCCGCTCCCGACCCCTCGCGCGGCCTGTGGATAGCGGGCAATATCGTGCCTGACGCCGCTCTTGCCGACGCCGTCGGTTCGCTCGCTCCCGGCGAGGCGCTGCGTAAGGGCGACCGCCTCATAGCCCGCAACGGCTCCGAGACTTCCTCCCGCGAATATGATGGGGAACTCACCGCCATCGACAGTCTGACCGACATCTTCTCGGGCAACGACGCCGCCATCGCCGCCGATTTCGAGCTGCTGACGGCCGGACGCACGTCGCAGCCGCTCGACCCGACATGCCGCCTCATCGGCGACCCCTCGCGCCTCTTTATCGAAGAGGGCGCCACACTGCTCTGCGCCACGATAAATACCCTCGGCGGCCCCGTCTATATCGGCCGCGACGCCACGGTGATGGAAGGCGTCAATATCCGCGGCTCGCTCGCTCTGTGCGACCATTCCCAGCTCAACATGGGCGCGAAGATCTATGGCGGCACGACCATAGGCCCCCACTGCAAGGTCGGCGGCGAGATCAACAACGCCGTGTTCACCGGATTCAGCAACAAGGCCCATGACGGCTTCCTCGGCAATGCCGTTATCGGCGAATGGTGTAACCTCGGCGCCGGATGCGTCTCGTCGAACCTCAAGAACAACTACCTCGAGACACGCCTCTGGAGCTACGCCTCAGAGCGCTTCGAGCCCACCGGCCTCCAGTTCACCGGTCTCATAATGGGCGACCACTCGAAAGCCGGAATCAACACAATGTTCAACACCGCCACCTCCGTCGGCGTCGGCTGCAACATCTACGGCGCCGGCTTCCCGCGCACCTTCATCCCCTCCTTCTCGATGGGCGGAGCCGCCGGAATGACCCGTCAGCCTTTCGCCAAATTCGCCGACACAGCCCGCAAAGTGATGGCGCGCCGCCACTGCGAGCTCGCCCCAGCCATGGAAGCCTTCCTCCGCACCCTCTACGATCGCGACTAAGCCCCCGCGCCTTTTATTAAGTCAAAATCGCCCTGACGTAGGGACGTGCCTTCGGCACGTTGTGTTGCAACGCTCTGATTGCCATTGACTTGACGGACGCGATGAATCGCGTCCCTACCCCCCGGGCCCGGCAATTTGCTTCGGAAATATAATTTTGCGTGATCATGTCTGAGCAAGAAGAAATTCGAGGATCTCTTGCGCCGCAAGGCGGCTCTGGGCCAGGATATGGTTTTTGCCGACGAAAACGGCAAGCCGCGTATCGTGTCTGCCCGTCAGGCGCTTGCCGATTACGAAGCCAGAGAACAATTCCGAAGAATAAAATCTTCCGAACAGCTTTTTTATTTGTAAATCAACAGGTATAAATATAAAATTTATAAATCTTATCAGTCGTATAAATCTTATAAGGCAGGGCTGACGGAGCCGGCGCGATGGTTTTTCGCGTTTTTTGTTTATCTTTGTCGAAAATACCCGAAGAGTTATGAAATCTGTTTATAAACGCATACTTCTCAAGCTTAGCGGTGAGTCGCTGGCCGGCGGCCAGGGCCACGGCATCGATTCGGAACGCCTCGCCGCTTACGCCCGTCAGATCGACGCTCTCGCCGCCGAGGGGGTTCAGATCGCCATCGTCATCGGCGGCGGCAATATTTTCCGCGGTCTCAGCGGCGCCGCCAAAGGATTCGACCGCGTCAAGGGGGATCAGATGGGGATGCTCGCTACGGTCATCAACTCGCTGGCTCTCAACAGCGTCCTCGAGGCCATAGGCCGTAAGTCGGCCGTGTTCACGGCCCTGAATATGTATCCTATTGGCGACTACTATTCGAGCCGCCGCGCCATCGAGAGTCTCGAGAACGGCGTGGTGACCATCATAGCCGGCGGAACCGGCAATCCCTATTTCACTACCGACACCGGCAGTGCCCTGCGTGCTATCGAGGTCAAGGCCGACGTCATGCTCAAGGGAACCCGCGTCGACGGCATCTATACCGCCGACCCCGAGAAAGATCCGACGGCGACGAAGTTCGACACCATAACCTACGACGAGGTGCTTGCCCGCGGCCTTAAGGTGATGGATCTGACCGCCACGGCGCTGGCCAAGGAAAACGGTATGCCGGTCGTTGTCTTCGACATGGACACCCCCGGCAACCTCGCCAAGGTTGTGGCCGGCGAGCCTGTCGGCACAACAGTCACAACGCATTAAACCTAAAACCATAATAATTATGAGCGAAATCAAAGATTATCTCAATCCCGCCAATGAGAAGATGGAGCTGGCTGTCAGCTATCTCGAGGAAGCGCTGGCCCATATCCGCGCCGGCAAGGCCAATCCGAAGATTCTCGACGGCATACGCGTCGACTACTACGGCAGTCGCGTGCCCCTGAGCAATGTTGCCAACATCAGCGTGCCCGACGCCCGCACAATCGTCATAACCCCCTGGGAAAAACCGATGTTCAAGGTTATCGAGAAGGCTATCCTCGACAGCGAGATCGGCATCACTCCCGAGAACAACGGTGAAGTTATCCGTCTGGCCATTCCGCCGCTGACCGAAGAGCGCCGCAAGATGCTCGTCAAGCAGTCGAAAGCCGAGGCCGAGCAGGCCAAGGTCAGCATCCGCAACGCCCGCCGCGATGCTATCGAAGGTCTGAAGAAAGCTGTCAAGAACGGCATGAGCGAAGATGTGTCGAAAGACGGCGAGGCTCAGGTGCAGAAAGCCTACGACCGCTTCTCGAAGCGCATCGACGAAGTTTTCGCCGCCAAGGAGAAAGAAATTCTGACTGTCTAAGCCGGGGCTGATGCAGCTGCTGGGCCTCGAGCTTACAAACTTCAAGAATATCGGCCACGCGTCGCTGGAGTTCTCTGCCGGCATAAACTGTTTCGTCGGCAACAACGGCCAGGGCAAGAGCAATCTGCTCGACGCCATCCACTATCTGAGCTTCTGCCGTAGCTTCACGGGCGTCGGCGACAGCCTTCTGATTCGCCGGGGCGAGGATTTCGCCCTGGCTCATGCCCGTTATATCCGTCGCGGAGCCGACGAAGAGCTGTCGCTCGGAATGGCGCGCGGGCGCCGGAAGAGTCTCAAGCGCGGCGGCAAGGAATATGCGCGCCTGAGCGAGCATATCGGCCGCTTCCCGCTGGTAATGGCTGCTCCGTCAGACATCGCCCTGATTCAGGGGTCGGGCGAGGAACGTCGCCGCTGGATGGACATGGTCATCAGTCAGGGCGACGCTGCTTATCTCGACGCCCTGACACGCTACAACAACGCGTTGGCCCAGCGCAACCGACTGCTGCGCGACCGCTCGGGCGACCGCGCCCTCTTCGAGGTGCTCGAAATGACAATGGACGCCACCGCACGGGTCATCCATGCGCGCCGCGCCGCCTGGATCGATGGCCTGCAGCAGCTGTTCGGCGCATTCTATGGCGCCGTGGCCGGAACCGACGAAGCGCCTCTGCTGACCTACGAGAGCGCGCTCAACGGCTCGTCGATGACCGACATCTTCGACCGTGAGCGGCTCCACGATGCCGCTGTCGGCTTCACGACCTCGGGCGTCCACCGCGACGATATCGACATGAGTCTCGACGGACTGCCGATGCGCCGCACAGGGAGTCAGGGGCAGTGCAAGACCTTCACCGTGGCCCTCCGGCTGGCCCAGTGGAAGTTCCTCGGCGACATCGCCGGTATGAAGCCCATGCTGCTGCTCGACGACATCTTTGACAAACTCGACGCCGACCGCGTCAGCCGCATAATGAATCTCGTGGCCGACGGTTCATACGGACAGATCTTCGTGACTGACACAAACCGCGTCAACCTCGACTCAATCATAGCCCGTGCCGGAGGCGAGCCGCGCCTCTGGAACGTCGCCGCCGGAGAATTCATGCCCCTCGCCCTATGAAACGCAGCGAAGCCAAAAGTCTCGGCCAGATTATCGACGAGGCCATCAATATGACCGGACAGGCCGACGATTTCAATGCCTACCGCCTCTCGTCGCTCTGGCCCGACGTCGTCGGTCAGGCCATCAACCGCATGACAACGCGCCGCTACGTCGACTCGAACCATATTTTCCATGTTTACCTGACCTCGGCGGTGGTGAAAAACGAGCTGTCGTTCAACCGCACGGCGCTCGTCGAAGCCCTTAACAAGGCTGTCGGCTCCACCGTCATAACCGACATAAAATTCCACTGAATGGAACCCCGTACCATATCCCATCCTGCAACCAGCAACCCGCGCATCCCCGCCGAAGCGGCCGTTTTCCGGCATTATCTGCCCGTTCAGTTCCGCTTCAACGATATCGATATGCTCGGCCATGTCAACAACAGTGTCTACATAACCCTTTTCGACATGGGCAAGACCCGCTATTTCGAGGCGGCGCTTCCAGATGTCGATTTCCGGCATATACCGATTGTGGTCGTCAACGTCAACTGCGACCTTTTCGAACCGACATATTTCAACGACAGCGTCGAGATGTTCACCCGCGTGGCCCGTATCGGAAACCGCTCGATAACAATGGACCAGCGCATCGTCGACATCGCCACGGGTCATCTGAAGGCGCGCTGCACAACCGTGCTGGCCGGATTCGATCCGGCCACGGCCACCGGCGCGCCGCTCGACCCCGTCTATGTCGCCGCCATCCGAGAGTTCGACAATATCTAACCTTTAATCAAATACCATCGACAATGAAGAAATTCATAACAATCGTGGCCATGACTGCAATCATCGCTTCCGGGGCCGATGCCCGCGTTCCGCGCCGCAAGGCCCAGTTCGTCTATCCGAAGGCGCCGACGTCGCAGACCGTCGACAACTATTTCGGCATAAAGCTCGCCGACCCCTACCGTCCTCTCGAAAACGACACCGCTGCCGCAACTCTGCAGTGGGTTAAGGAAGAGAACGCCCTGACGCGTAAATATCTCGACAATATCCCCGCCCGCGCCCGCATGAAAGAGCGCCTCGGCGAGCTCTACAACTACCGCCGCAGCGGGCTGCCTTTCCGCGGCAACGACGGAATGTATTACATCTACGACAACGACGGAACCCAGAACCAGAGCGTGCTCTACCGCATGAAGCGCCCGACCGACCGCAAGCGCGAGGTGTTCATCGATCCCAACAAACTCTCGGCTGAGGGAACGGCTGCCCTCAAAGGGGTGACCCAGAGCCCCGACGGATGCTACACGGCCTATACCGTCAGCCGCAACGGCTCTGACTGGGTCGAGATTTTCGTTATGGACACCAAGAGCCGCAAGCTGCTAAAAGACCATATCGAGTGGGCGAAGTTCACCGACGGCGTATGGCACGGCAACGACGGATTCTTCTACAGCGCCTATGAGCGCCCCGGCCAGGGAAAGGAATTCTCGAACGCCAACACCAACCACCGTATCTACTACCACCGTCTCGGAACGCCGCAGGCCTCCGACAAGCTCATCTATGAAGATCCGGCCAACCCGCTCCACTTCCACACAGCCCAGGTTCCCGACCGCAACAGCGAGCTCCTTTTCGTGACCGAATCGGGCGAAGGGCTCGGCAATGCCCTGAAGATGGCGCGCCTCGGCAAGGAACCGCTTGAATTCGTCACCCTCGACCCTAAGCAGGACTATGAGACTATGGTAGTCGACGCCGTCGGCGACAAAATCTATCTTCTGACGAACTATGGCGCCCGCCGCAACCGCCTTATGACGGCCGACGCCAACAATCCGGCCCGCGAGAACTGGCAGGAGCTTGTGCCCGAGAAAGAGGGCGTGCTGACAGGCGTGGCCTTCGCCGGCCCTGACCGCCTTCTGCTGACCTACGAGCAGGATGCCGTCAGCCATATCGATATCGCCGGTCTCGACGGAAAAGTCATCGGCAAGCTCGATCTTCCCGGTCTCGGATATGCCGGAGTGTCGGCCTCTCCGAAGAGCAAGGATGTCTTCTACAGCTTCACCTCTTTCAACGAACCGTCGAGCATCTACTCCTATAACCTCGACAAAGGCAAGTCGGAACTGGTAAGCCGTCCCGACATCAAGGGCGTCAACCCCGACGACTATGTGACAACCCAGGTTTTCTATCCCTCGAAAGACGGCACGAAGATTCCGATGTTCATAACCCATAAGAAAGGCATCGAGCTGAACGGTCAGAATCCCGTCTATCTCTACGGCTACGGCGGCTTCAACGTGTCGCTCAACCCCGGTTTCTCGCCGGCCCGCATGCTCTGGCTCGAGAACGGCGGCGTCTACGCCCAGGCCAATCTGCGCGGCGGTGGCGAGTATGGTGAGGAATGGCATCTCGCCGGCACGAAGCAGAACAAGCTCAACGTGTTCGACGATTTCATCTCGGCTGCCGAATATCTCATCAAAGAGGGCTACACCTGTCCCGACAAACTCGTCATCGAGGGGGGCAGCAACGGCGGTCTGCTCGTCGGTGCCTGCGTCAACCTGCGTCCCGACCTCTTCGCTGTGGCAATACCGCGCGTCGGCGTCATGGACATGATGCGCTACCATCTCTTCACTATCGGCTGGAACTGGGCGCCCGACTACGGCCGCAGCGACGACAGCCCCGAGATGGCCAAATACCTGCTCGGCTATTCGCCTCTCCACAATATCCATAACGACAAGGCGGTCTATCCCGCTATCCTTGTGACCACCGCCGACCACGACGACCGCGTCGTTCCCGCCCATTCGTTCAAGTATGCCGCAACGCTCCAGGAGGCCGATCCCGGCTTCGAGCCGAAGCTCATCAGAATCGACAGCAACGCCGGTCATGGCGCCGGAAAACCCGTGTCGAAGGTTGTCGACGAGTGGGCCGACATCTACGCCTTCATCTTCGAGAACATGCATCTCGACGATCCCAAATGAGAATTGCCGCTTCATTGCTTGCCGCCGCAGTCTCGGCCCTGCTGACGTCGTGTTTCACCGGCGTCGAGAGCACGCCGCGCATAAAGGCGCCCTCCGGTGAAGAGGCGCGCCGGGCCGATCCCGACGCCACCTTTCTCGACGACATTGTCGCCGAGCCTGCCGACCGCTGGGCACCGGGAAAAGCTTTCGCCGTTGTCGACGAACGCTTTGCCCTGCTGCTTGGCGCATCGGCTCCGGGGCGCCCGCTGGCCGGATCGGTTATCCGCTATGCCGGAAAGCGCAGCGTAGCCACCGTCACCGGCTCGCAGGCCGTGGAGCAGCTTTTCACCGACGACCGGGGCGACACTCTCGTTTACCGCGCCGGACAGCGCGCCGCCTCGCCGGTGCCCTTCCTCGTCGAGCTCGACATTGTCGACGCCGGGCGCCGGCGCCTGATGTCGCGGCCACTCTGGCTCGTCACCGATGTCTGGCGCGACAGTCTCGGCGCTCCGCTGAAAGGGCGCAAGTATATCGCTATCCGCGTCGACAGCGTCTGCCCCGGCACGGCCGACTATCCTCTGCGGCTCTGCTTCACCGCCTCCGACGGGGTCAGCCCCGAGCGCGGCACGTTGCTTCTGACCCCCGGCCCCGCTGCCGGACACACGTCGCGCCGCTTCGAATCACTGCTGACCCTCAGCGACCCGCGCCTGCGCTGGCGCAATATCGACGACGCCACCTGGCGCAACATCGTCGAGGGTCGCGTGGTTGCCGGAATGACGCGCGAGCAGGTCAGGCTGGCTGTCGGCGCTCCCTCCGACGTCGACCGCCGGGCCGGAAATGGCTCTTCGGGCGTTGTTTTCGAAACGTGGGTCTATCCCTCGGGGCGGCTCGTCAGGTTCGAAGACGGTTTTGTCGTCGACTGATATTAAAAAATCGAAAATCCGGGCCGTAAGGCTCTCTTCCGATGTTATAACACTGAATCATATAACCAAACAACAAGAAATGGAAAAAATCGAATCCGGAAAATATGTAGAGCTTGTCTACGATCTTTACGTTGTCAAAGCCAAAGGCGACGAAGAACTTGTCCATCAGGTCGATCCGGCCGATCCCGAGAAGTTTGTGTTCGGAGTGACTCCCGGTGTCATCGAGCCGCTGGCAGCCGCCATCGAGGGGCTGGGGCAGGGCGACAGCTTCGACGTCTACGTCGACAGCGCCGACGCTTTCGGCCCGCGTGATCCCGAGCGTGTCGCCCATCTCGAAAAAGAGATTTTCGAGATCGACGGCAAATTCGACTCGCGCGTCAAAGTGGGCGCCCTCCTGCCGATGCAGACCGCCGAAGGCTTCCAGATGGTTGGTCTTGTGACCGAAATAACTGATAAAGAGGTGGCTATGGACTTCAACCACCCCCTTGCCGGCAAGAACATCCACTTCAAGGGCCATGTGCAGACCGTGCGCGACGCCACTCCCGAGGAAATCCGGCCTGCCGGAGGCTGCGGCAGCTGCGGCTGTTCGGGCAACTGCGACGACAACGACGGCGCCTGCGGTTGCAGCGGATGCGGCAATTGATTACCGAATTTTTTTAGTATCTTTGCGGCGGGTCTCCGGCTTCGGAGACCCGCCGCTACAAGTTAACAGTATTGACTTATGTTCTCAGGAATAGTTGAAGCAATGGCCACGGTTGTCGCTGTCGAGCGCCGTGGCGGAAATATCGACATCACCCTGCGCTGCCCGTTCACTTCCGAGCTGCGCATCGACCAGAGCATCGCCCACAACGGCGTATGCCTCACAGTGACCGCCATCGACGGCGAATGCTATACGGTAACGGCTATCGAAGAGACCCTGCGCCGTTCGAACCTCGGCCTTCTCGAGCCGGGCAGCCGCGTCAACGTGGAGCGCTCTATGAGAGTCAACGGCCGCCTCGACGGCCATATCGTGCAGGGCCACGTCGACACCACGGCCCGATGCACCGGTGTCGAACAGCTCGACGGCAGCCGCCGGTTCACCTTCGCCTACGACATCGACCCCGCGCTCGAACGCAAGGGATATGTCACCGTCGAGAAAGGCTCGGTCACCGTCAACGGCGTCAGCCTTACCGTCTGTGATTCCGAAGCTCGCCGTTTCGACGTAGCCATAATTCCCTATACGCTCGAAAACACCAACTTCGGCGACATCGCCGAGGGAACGGTCGTCAATATCGAGTTCGACATCATAGGAAAATATCTCGCACGCCTCATGCAGACCGAGCAATGAACCGCCTGTTGACAACTCTTCTCGCTCTGTTGATCGCCTTTGCCGCGTCGGCAGCCGACATTCCGGCCCTGCGCCGCGCCGCCGATGCCTCTCAGGCGGCGGTGACCTCTCCTTCGGCCCCCTGCAACAGCGGCGACGAGCCGTTCTCGCAGTTCCTCGTGAAGTTCACTACCGACGGCTCCTTCGCCAAAGAGCGCACAAGCCTGTCGCCGATATTCGCTCTCAAGAGCATCGCCGACTATCGCGCTCTGGTCGTCGCCTCGGGCCATGAAACGGGATATACCCAGACCTGGCAGGTCGTCGACCCGTCGCGGGTCAAACTCGTCTGCGGCTACGACCGTTCGCCCGACTACAGCTATATCTTCGCCCGCGGGGCCGACGGCAAATGGAAACTCGTCGACCGCGTCACCGAAGATTTCTGACACACATTTATAATATAGACACGAATAAACTCATTTCCGCTATGGCAAACTGGTTTGAATGTAAAGTCCACTACGATAAAACAATGGAAAACGGCTCGATCAAGAAAGTCAACGAGCCTTATCTTGTCGACGCCCTGAGCTTCACCGAGGCCGAGGCCCGCATAATCGAAGAGCAGACCCCCTTCATCTCGGGCGAGTTCACCGTTTCGGCTGTCAAGCGCACAAAGATTTCCGAGATCTTCCGCGACGATACCGCCGACAAATGGTATCTCGTCAAAGCCGCTTTCATAACTATCGACGAGAAGACCGCAACCGAGAAGCGTTCGGTTGTGCAGTTCCTCGTTGCCGGAAGCGATTTCAAGGGCGCTTTCGACAACTTCAATGAAGGCATGAAGACAACCATGGCCGACTACGAGATCGTCTCCATCGCCGAGACCCCGCTGATGGACGTCTACGGCGTTAAGCTCGGCGACAAAAAGCCCGAATAAATGCCGGTAGCCGATAACCTCAAGCGTGTCACGTCCGAACTCCCCGAAGGGGTCCGGCTCGTGGCCGTGTCGAAATTCCATCCCGCTGAGGCGGTCGTGGAGGCCTACGGTGCCGGACAGCGCATCTTCGGCGAGAGCCGTGCCGATGAGCTGACGGCCAAGCGCGCCGCCTGTCCCGACGACATCGAATGGCACTTCATCGGCCATCTCCAGAGCAATAAGGTCAGCCGCGTTGTCGAGGCTGCCGACGTTATCCAGAGCATCGACTCCGTCAGGCTGCTGCGCCGTGTCGACGACGCTGCCGCGCGCCTCGGCCGCCGCCTGAGGGTGTTCCTTCAGGTTCACGTGGCCGCCGAAGATACAAAGTTCGGTTTCACTCCCGAAGAGCTCGACGCCGAGATAACGCCCGAGCTTCTGGCCGGACTGCGGGCCACGGAGATAACCGGCGTCATGGGCATGGCCACCAACACCGACGACACCGACCGCGTCCGCGCCGACTTCCGCGCCATCCGCGCGGCCTTCGAACTTCTGAAGCCGCGCATCGCCGGTCTGCGCGACATCAGCATGGGAATGACCGACGACCATCTCATCGCTATCGAAGAAGGGTCGACAATGGTGCGTATCGGCACCGAGATATTCGGCCCGCGTCAGTATTAGAATTGATTCCCCACTCCTGTCAGACAATAATCTATTTCCATAATTTCTTCACACCTTAATCACTATTCTCATGAACCAGTCAGAGAAAAAACATCAGAGCTACGTTTTGCCTATCGCAATCATGTTCGCTCTGTTTTTCATGATCGCTTTCGTGACAGGCTACCAGAATCCTCTGGGTGTAGTCATCGAAAAGCTCAGTAACGGCAATCCTCTCTTCAGTCAGCTCGGAACGCTCGCAAACTTCATCGCATACGCTTTCATGGGCTATCCCGCCGGCATCCTGCTCCAGAACAAGGGCTTCCGGGTGACGGCCCTGACCGCCGTCAGCGTCGGCTTCACAGGCGTGCTGATAACCTATCTGTCGGGATTCATCGTCGACCCGACAACGGCCGTGACCGTCTATCTCATAGGCGCTTTCGTCAGCGGCTTCTCGATGTGTCTGCTCAACACCGTCGTCAACCCGATGCTCAACTCGCTCGGCTCGACCCCCAACAAAGGCAACCAGCTCGTTCAGTTCGGCGGCTCGTTCAACTCTCTGGGCGCCACTCTTGCCCCGGTTATCGTCGGCGGCCTCATCGGCGCCAATGTCGACAAGATTTCGTCGGCCGACCCTGTGTTCTACATGGCAATGGCAATCTTCTTCGTGGCCTTCCTCGTTATCTTCTTCAGCCGCCTGCCCGAAAGTCCCGACCTCGGCAAGCCGCGCAGCAAGGTCAAGGCGTCGGGCGCTTTCGCCTACCGCAACTTCACCTTCGGCGTCATCGCTATCTTCTGCTATGTCGGAATTGAAGTCGGCATCGCCAACTGGACCCTCCAGTATCTCACCAAGAGCGAAGGCGTCGTCACCAACAACGTCGGTTTCGAGGCAACCGCCATCGCCGGCACCGTTGTCGGAATCTACTGGCTTCTGATGCTCGTCGGCCGTCTGCTCGGCGGTCTGGTCGGCAACAAAGTGTCGTCGCGCTCGATGCTGACCGTAGCATCGGCCGGAGCTATGATTCTCGTTGTCCTCGGAATCTACACCGCTGAAAACTTCGTCGACTTCATCGGCTTCAGCTCGTCGTCGCTGTCGTTCTCGGTTGTCAGCATCCCGCTGAACGCGATCTTCCTCGTCTGCTGCGGCCTGTTCGCCTCGATCATGTGGGGCGCCATCTTCAACCTGTCGGTAACCGGCCTCGGCAAATATACCGCTGTCGCCTCCGGCATATTCATGGTGATGGTCTGCGGCGGCGGCATTCTCCCCGCCATTCAGTCGTTCATCGCCGCCCACGACATTCTGTCGAGCTTCTGGCTCGTCTTCGGCCTGCTCGGCTACCTCTTGGTCTACGCCCTCGTCCTCTCGCGCCCCAACAAGAAGGGCGCTCCCGAAATCCTCGTCGAGGACTAAAATACAAAGATGGCTGCGGCTTCCACCGCAGCCATCTTCGCCTTTAAGGCCCTTAAAGACAGCAGAAGCCCGAGTTTCGCCTCGGGCTTCTGCGTAAGAAATCCTTTTCGAACACATCGTATCTCATAGGATAGTCTGCAAATAAACTATCCATTTCGTCGATGGCTCTCTTGATGTCGTAAAGACAAACAGCTATATATTCATCCATATATCAGCTGTTTTTTCCGGTCGACAGATGCCTTGAACAGCGGATTGAGATTGTCGCCATATTCTATTAAATCAACCTTTCGGTTAAATAATTGCTCCAGTGCATCTTTAAGCCCGAAATAATTCGAGACATAGTCGAATTCAGGGCTGTCGGGATTGTGTGGCACAAAGTCAACAAGCAGATCGACATCGCTATGCTCGTTGAACCTGTCTGTCAGTATAGAGCCGAACACCGATAATGTTTTGACCTTATACTTCAGGCAAAGGTCAAATATACGCTGTAGGTTGAGTTCGATTAACTTCATGGATATATATTTGCTGCCGCAAATATAGTGATTATTATTTATATAACGTTTCAACTGTCTGTTCTGTCTTCGCCTTTAAGGCCCTTAAAGATATAAGACTTATAAAACTTATACAAAACTCAGGAAAGACAGCAGAAGCCCGGGGCGATCCTCGGGCTTCTGCAATGCGCTTCAGGATGGGCTTGAACCAACGACCCCCTGATTAACAGTCAGGTGCTCTAACCAACTGAGCTACTGAAGCAGTTTTATATATAATTGTACCTATGTGTATTGCGCTTCAGGATGGGCTTGAACCAACGACCCCCTGATTAACAGTCAGGTGCTCTAACCAACTGAGCTACTGAAGCATTAAGTTTGACCCTCCGGCCAATTGCGCTGCAAAATTACTAACTTCTGTCGAACTGTGCAAATTTTTCGTCAAATTTTTATTGCGAAATTTCGACTGAGCTTTCTCCGACGCTGAGCGAGCAGGCTGCGCCGCAAACCAGAGGAATGTTGTGGGTGACGTGTCCGACGGGAATATCGTAGGCGACAGGGTAGTAGTAGTCGCGGGTCAGGTCGGCGACGATATTGTTGACCGAAGCGAAATCGGCGTCGGGGGCACATCCCGAGAATTTACCTACGATCAGTCCGGCCAGATCGGCGAGCACACCGCTCAGACGCAGCTGATAGAGCATGCGCTCGATCTTATAGATAGGCTCGTTGACATCCTCGATGAAGAGAATGCGGCGCGGTTTGATGACGTCGAAGGGGGTGCCGACAAGATCGCTGATGACCGACAGGTTGCCGCCGACGAGAAGGCCCGTTGCGTCGCCCGGCCGGTTCATCGGCGAGGGATCGAGGCTGTATTCCAGTCCTTCGCCCGCGAGGAAGTCGAGAAGAGCGCGGTTGTCGGCGTTGTCAGCGCCGTTGTCGGCGAGAGCCTTCGCCATAGGGGCGTGGATAGAGGCTATGCCGCGCGAGGTCAGCAGGGCGTGGAGCGCCGAGATATCGCTGAAGCCGATGAGCCATTTCGGCGTATCTTCGAGCGGCAGGCGCGCGAGGCGTTCGAGAAGGTGGACGGCGCCGTAGCCGCCGCGCGAGCAGAGGATGGCGTCGACCCCGGGGTCGGTCAGCGCGTCGGCGAGGTCGCTGTAGCGGTTGTCGGCCGTGCCGGCGAACGAGCCGTGGCGGTCGAAGGCGTGGGGCGACACTACCGGCTCCCAGCCGCGGTCGCGCAGAACCGGCAGGGCGTTATAGACATTCTGGGGCTTTATAATGCTCGACGGCGAGACGATGGCGATCTTCGCCCCCGGGCCAAGTGAACGGGGTATTATCATACTGATACTATGTACTTAACGCGTCAAAGGATAGCGTATCCGGGCGTAGGGACGTGCCTTTGGCACGTTTCACATGCGACTGGCAATCAGGGTGTTGCAATGCTACGTGCCGAAGGCACGTCCCTACGCCAGGGCGTTTCTGACGCCGGTTTCTTCTAAATCATACGGTCTGAACGGGGATGCCGAGTTCGCGGGTTATCATGTCGGCGAAAGCCTGAAGCTCTTCGCGGCCGACCTTTTCGAGACTCTCTTCGGGAGTCTTGCGGTCGATGCCGTAGAGCATCACCTCGCGCGGGCGTATGCGGCGGTAGGCTTCGAGCAGCGCGGCCCGTTCGCCGGGGGTAGTGTTGTCGACACGCACGCCGTTGTGGAAGCCGCGTGTCTGCATTGTCTGAATGATGCAATCGCCGCCGAACCGGCAGAGGTCGTCAATGGCGCGGTCGACGGTGAACGCCGGCGATGTCGGACGGTCGAGGGTGCGCATCGTGGCTTCGACGGCGCTGTCGAGCTTCACAATATTGTTGTCGACGCGCCTGAGGGCCTCGACAACGTCGGGGCGCCGAAGCTGTGTCGAATTGCTCAGCACGCTTATCTTCGCCTCGGGATAGAAGCGGTCGCGCACGGCAATGGTGTCGTCGATAATGGCGGCGAAGTCGGGATGGAGCGTCGGCTCGCCGTTGCCCGAGAAGGTGATGACGTCGAGCGGGTCGCCGGCGGCGTGGAGCGCCGCAAGACGTTCGCCGAGCAGGCGGCTGACGTCGGCGCGTGCCGGCAGGCCCGTCGTGCCGGGGCCCTGGGCGTTGTAGCCTGCCTCGCAGTAGAGACAGTCGAAGCTGCATACCTTGCCGTCGTTAGGCGACAGATTGACCCCTAACGACGCTCCGAGGCGCCGCGACCGGATAGGCCCGAAAACAGTAGAATGGAATAATACTCTTTGCATAGCTCGGCAAAGATAGCGAAAGGCGAGAGCAGAGGCAAATGAAAAACATGTTTTTTTATTTGCCTTTGCCGAGCCGCCTCCTATCTTATCTAAAGATAGCGAATAAGATTTATAAGACTTATAAGATTTATAAAATTTAGAAGACTTAGAAGAATTATAAGATTTATAACCGCTGCGCAAAGCCTTTCCGATAATGTGAAATGATGTTAAAATTTTGGTTTACCGCTCGCTTTTATATCAATTTCGGTTATATTTGCGACAAACAATAAGGCCCGAAAGCCTACAGTATTAAATCAACTCACTAACTAACAATTGGTTAATTTATGAAAAAAATCTTTACTCTCGCTTTGGCAGCCGCAGCAGTTGTCGGTGCAAGTGCTTCTCCGCTCAGCTTTAAGAGCGCTCCTCAGATCAAACTGACACAGTCGAAGAATCAGCTCACCGCTACTTCGATGAAAACAATGTCGGTTGCTTCGCGCGCTGATGAAACAACTCCCGAACTCACCGGCGGCGAGTATGTTGCCCAGTTCGCTATGGACTTTTCGGATGGCTTCAGCTCGGCCAACCCCCGCACTGCCAAAATAACAAAGGACGGCGAAGGCTATGTTCTCGACTTAGGTCTTAACGGCCTCTTCACCGATCTGACTGTCAATGACGTGAAGCTCGAGAAGGTCGCCTATCAGGGTAACGACGGCACAACTACCTATTTCTGGGGTATTCCCAGAGGTCAGGTTGTTATGAACGATGTTGAGCTTAACGACGGAAGTAAGGTCGATGTTTATATCGGCGGTTACGCTATCTACGACATGGATCAGACCACCGGCGCTTATGCATACAAAGGCAATTCAAGCCGAATGGATCCCATGTTCGAATGCTCGGCAAGCGGCGACTTCCTGAGACTCATCCAGTTCAACTGGAACGACACAAACGCCCCTGTGAGCGGCATCTGGTTTGCCGCTGATATTCAAGGCAAGACTTATGACATCGGTCTCGACGTCATGGATCCCGTGTATTATCAGAACAACGCCAGCTACAGCACAACCATGGCAGGTGAAGAAGGCGACGAGGATATTTCCGGCGAATGCTATGTATTGCCTGTTACTTATCAGCAGCTCGGCAGCGGTTATGAAGCCTACGGCGTTGCTGATTGCGGCGGCGCTATCATAAGCATTGTCGACGGCAAGGACGCTACCTGCTATCCCAATGTCGCTATCTACTATGCCGGCAGCGCCATCTACTGGGGCGATGCTCAGAACTCTGCCGACAACTTCGCAGCTGCTGGCAGCTTCGCTGAAAACGGCGACACCAAGACCATCACCTACGATGACCTCAGCTGGCTTCTTGGCAACGGTCAGGAACTCGGTTACTTCACTAACACCACCATCACCTTCGGTGGCACAGGCGCTATCAACGACGTAGCTGTTGACAACAACAACGCTCCTGTTGAATACTTCAACCTCCAGGGTGTTCGCGTCAACGAGCCCGTAGCCGGTCAGATCGTTATCCGCCGTCAGGGCAACGAAGTTTCGAAACTTCTCGTGAAATAAGATTTAAGAACATTTGCATATTGTTTTTGTGGGGGCGCGCCGTCGAGGCGCGCCCCTCTTGCGTGTTGTCGGACCAGTCGGACTTGTCCGACGTCGCGCGTTAATTATTTCGGGGAATTTTGTAACTTTGCGGTCGAAAACGACCTTTCGCCATGCGCATTGACATATTGACCGTATTGCCCCAGATGCTTGAGTCGCCGCTGAGCTGCTCGATCATCGACCGAGCCCGCCGTCGCGGGCTCGTCGACATTCAGGTTCATAACCTCCGCGATTATACCACCAACCGCTACCGCAAGGTCGACGACTATCCCTTCGGCGGCGAGGCGGGAATGGTCATGCAGATCGAGCCTGTCGACCGCGCCATCAGCGCTCTGAAGGCCGAGCGCGACTACGACGAGGTCATCTTCACGGCCCCCGACGCCGAGGTGCTCTCGCAGCCTCTGGCCAACCGGCTGTCGCTGATGGAGAACATAATAATTCTCTGCGGCCACTACAAGGGGGTCGACCAGCGCATCCGCGACCACCTCATCACGCGCGAGATTTCGATTGGCGACTATGTGCTGACCGGGGGCGAGATTCCCGCCGTTGTCATCACCGACGCCATCGTGCGCCTGCTGCCGGGCGCGCTCGGCGACGAGCAGAGCGCCCTGAGCGATTCTTTCCAGGACAATCTCCTTGCTCCGCCGGTCTACACCCGTCCGGCCGAATACAAAGGGTGGGGCGTTCCCGAAGTGCTCCTGTCGGGCCATCAGGCCAATATCGACAAGTGGCACCACGAGCAGGCTATCGAGCGCACGCGCCTTCTGCGTCCCGACCTGCTCGGCGAGTAGCCCCCAATTCTCCCAAAACTCCCAAAACACCTAATAAATGTCAACCGAACAACAACGATTCGCGATGCTCGCCAAGACCTTTCAGGGTCTTGAAGACACTCTCGCCGAAGAGCTCCGTCTTCTCGGGGCCGACAACGTAGAGCCGGGGCGCCGCATGGTATCTTTCGAGGGGGATCTCGAGATGCTCTACCGCGCCAATATGTGCTGCCGCACGGCCCTGCGCATCCTCAAGCCCCTGTTCAGCTTCGAGGCCTCAGACCCCGATGAGCTCTACGACCGCGTCAAGGCTCAGGAATGGGACAAGGTTCTCACTCCCGAGAAGACCTTCTCGATCGATGTCACCGTCTACAGCGACGAGTTTCCCCATTCGCGCTATGTGACCTACCGGGTCAAGGACGCCATCGTCGACTATTTCCAGGACCGGCTGGGCGAGGGCGTGCGTCCGGGCGTAAGGCTTCAGGACGCCGACGTCATGCTGAACGTCCATATCTCCGGACGGCGTGTGTCGCTGTCGCTCGATTCGAGCGGCGAATCGCTCCATAAGCGCGGCTACCGCGTGGCTTCGACCGAGGCTCCGATCAACGAGGTTCTTGCCGCCGGAATAATTCTGCGCAGCGGCTGGCGCGGCGACTGCCCGCTTGTCGACCCTATGTGTGGTTCGGGAACATTCCTCGTCGAGGCCGCTCTGATAGGCGCCAACATAATGCCGGGCATCTACCGCCGCCACTTCGCTTTCGAGCAGTGGCCCGACTTCGACCGCGAGCTTTTCGAGAGCATCTATAACGACGACAGCGCCGAACGCGAGATTCCGTTCAAGATCTACGGCGCCGACGTCGATCCGCGCGCCATAGCCATAGCCGAGCGCAACATAAAGAGCGCCGGAGTCGGCCGCTTCATAGAACTGGAGCGTAAGGCGTTGGTTCAGTGGACTGAGGCACCCGACGAAGGATTTCCCGGAATAATGGTCACGAACCCGCCCTACGGACAGCGCATACGCGTCGAGGATATGGAAGGGCTCTACGGCCTGTTAGGCACAAAGCTCAAGAACGTGTTCAAGGGCTACCACGCCTGGATAATCGGCTACCGCGACGATTATTTCAACAAGATAGGGCTTGCGCCGAGCGTCAAGCTGCCGACCCTCAACGGCTCGCTCGAATGCGAGCTGCGCGAATATGTCATCTTCGAAGGGAACTACGACAGCTTCCGCGCCTCGGGCGGCTCGCTCGACACAGCTGCGAAAAAACACCTTAAGGACTTTAAAGACCTTAAGGCCTCCAAAGACTTTAAAGCCAAAAAACTCAAAAAAGCCAGAAAAGATTTCAAGCGCGACTTCGACGACGAAGAATCGGAGAATCCGCTGGCAAAGCGCCGCAACCCCCATGCCCTCAAGGATATAATAGGGCGCAAGCCGAAGCTCGGCGACAACGCCGGCCGCCAGACAGTCATGCGTCCGCGCCGCGGCTGGAAACGTCCCGGCAGCGACAATAATTCCGACAGATAACCTCATTAAACCGACAACGACAATGGCAATACAATATCGCGTTGACCCAAGCGCGTTCATTAAGCAGGAATTGAAAGAAAATCCGTTTGTGGCTCAGGATCCCAGGACCGAACAGCGCGAGCGTCCGCTCAATGTGCTTCTGCTCGGATCGGGAGGCCGCGAGTCGGCTCTGGCCTGGAAAATGGCGCAGAGCCCGCGTATGGGGCGCCTCTTCATAGCTCCCGGCAACGGAGGCACCGGCGCTTTCGGCACCAACATCGCTCTGAAGCCGACCGACTTCGACGCCGTGGCCGGCGCCATCGACGCCAACGCTGTCGACCTCGTTGTTGTCGGCAACGAAGACCCGCTCGTGGCCGGCCTGCGCGACTACCTCGCCAAAGAGCGTCCGGGAGTTCTTGTAGTCGGGCCGGGTGCCGACGGCGCACGCCTCGAAGGTAGCAAGGAATGGGCCAAGGAATTCATGACGCGCCACGGCGTTCCTACGGCGCGCTACCGCAGCTTCACCGCCGCCACCGCCGCCGAAGGGCGCGCATTCCTCGGCGAGCTGAAGCCCCCTTACGTGCTCAAGGCCGACGGACTCGCCGCCGGCAAGGGCGTGCTAATCATCGACGATCTCGAAGAGGCGCGCCGTTCGCTCGACGAGATGCTTTCGGGAATGTTCGGCAACGCCTCGGCCACGGTTGTCGTCGAGGAATTTCTGAGCGGAATAGAATGTTCGGTCTTCGTGTTGACCGACGGCCGCGGAGGTTACAGGATTCTGCCTGTGGCGAAAGACTACAAGCGTGTCGGCGAAGGGGACAAAGGCCCCAACACCGGCGGCATGGGCGCCGTCAGTCCCGTTGTGTTCGCCGACGACGCCTTCATGGCCAAGGTCGAAGAGCGCATCGTGCGTCCGACAGTCGACGGTCTCATAGCCGACGGCATCGACTACCGCGGATTCATCTTCTTAGGACTCATCAACGTCGGGGGCGACCCGATGGTTATAGAATATAACGCCCGCATGGGCGACCCCGAGACCGAGGTCGTCATGCTGCGCATAGCCTCAGACCTCCTTCCGGCCCTTGAGGCCGCTGCGCGCGGCGATCTCGGCGACGTCAGGGTCGACATCGACCCGCGCGCGGCCACTACGGTCATCGCCGTCAGCGGCGGCTATCCCGGCAAGTATGCCAAGGGACTGCCGATAGCCATCGCCGACAGCCTGCCTGAAGGGGTGACACTCTTCCACGCCGGCACGACCGCCACGGCCGGCGGTCTCGTGACCTCGGGCGGCCGCGTTATCGCATGCAGCGCCATAGCCCCGACCGTCGGAGATGCTCTGGCAGCGAGTTATGCGGCTGTCGACGCCGTCAGCTTCGAAAACAAGAACTTCCGTCGCGACATAGGCCGCGACCTCCTTGCTCTGGGCTGATGACAGCGCGTGAGGCCAATCTGTCGGCGACGTTGCGCTCGACCCCGTTTGCCGTCGCGCTCGCTCTGGCGGGCGTGGCGATGATAGCGTGGGAGTGCGGCGGCACGACCGTACCCGACCTTACGGCCTTGCGCAGTTTCCTGCTTCCGTCGCCCAACCTGTGGTTCGCCGGAAGCCCCGCCACCGGTTGTTTCGTCAACCTCGCCTGTCTGGCGGCTGTCGCCATGCTGATGGTGTGGATCAACGCGCCGCTCATGCTTAATGACTTCCAACAATTCATCTTTAGAAAGAGAAGTGCCTTCCACTTCCTCTACTGTGGGCATGTTCACATCCGCACGTTGCCGCACTTCATTAACCAAAGCAGTTACATCACTATAAACATAGCCTCCTTTCTGTACCATCGCCTCCGCCAAAGATAATAAAACTTCGGCATAACGCACCACATAAAAGTCTTGTCCATTATCCCAAGAGTTAGAAGTATCCGTAGGATCAAAATACTTATAAACATATACGGTAGACAGAGAAGCGGCAGCTCCGCCATATACATTGGCATACGGATTTGAAGCCGAAGTATCTATACCTCCTTTACCGTTCCAAAGCATACCGGGAACAAACAAAGTGCTATATAAACGCGGATCACGATTCTCAAAATGAGCAGGATTAGGCTTGCTGACATCCAAGCCACCCCCACCGTTCAGTTCGGCTATCTTCGTATCGGTAGTCGGTTTACCGTCTTTGCAATAATAAGCATCTGCCAAATCTATAGTACCATTCATTGCTTCCAGCGGAGTATTCCAATGCGCATTAAAAGCAGCACCTTCACTCATACCCGGTCCTTCATAACGGACTGCAAAAATGATTTCAGGAGAAGTTTCTCCACTTTGAGTAAACAGTTTGGCATAACTCGGATCAAGCGAGTATCCCAAACCTTGCACCTGCTTATAAGCAGCAATCGCGTCATCCCATTTTTCATTATACAAAGCCACACGCCCCAGTAAGGAAAGAGCAGCTCCTTTGGTGATATGTCCCCGTGAAGACGCATTTTGCGGAAGTACTTCAGCCGCATCCTGCAAATCAGTCATAACATGAGCCACAATAGCCGCACGGTCCGTCTTTTCACATTCAGCCTCGTCAATGGTCAAAGGGGCGGTCAGGAAAGGAACATCCTGATACGTCATAGTCAAGTTTATATACATCAATGCACGTATGGTCTTTGCCTCAGCCTGATAAATCGCCTTTTGGGAAGCATCCATATCCACTCTATCAATATTAGCAATCAGCACATTACAACGGCTGATCACTTCATAGCAATCTTTCCAATAACTGCCAATGATAGAAGAACTTGGGGTATGAATTCCCATAGCCATATCATAACCTTCCATCCAGCCACTCCAATTAAAATGCCCGCCATTATCTGATATACAATCCATATATAAAGGGCCCAATGAATATTGGTCGGAATTATAAAGCTGATTGCTCTGCAAAGCATCATAACAAGATGCCAACGCCATCAAAGCATCATCCGGCGTCTGCCAAAATGTATTGGATGAAGATTCTGTCAATGAGTCCCTCTGCAAAAAGCTGTCAGAGCAAGAAGTCAGCAAAGCTCCTGACAACAGAGCCAGCCCTATAAAGTTATTAATTGATTTCATAGTTGTTGCTTTTAAAATTTAACGTTAACACCAAATGAATAAGTTCTTGTATTGGGATGTACATCATTACGGGAATCTGTACTCAGTTTTTCAGGATCATAATCGTCCAAGGAAGTGAAAGTAAGCAAATTAGTTCCTGCCAAATAGAGTCTGATACTCTGAACGCCCAACTTGGTCAAAAACTCTCTTTGCCTGAAAGTATATCCGATTTCCAAATTCTTCAGACGCAAATAATCACCTTTTGTCAACCAAAATGAAGAATAGTTATTATTAATAGTTCCTCCCAAACGAGGCATGCTTCCATTCGGATTACTTTCAGACCATCTGTCCAACCAACGGCTAGTCTTGTTTCCACCGTTGGAAATAGTAGTTTCATCCCAATTATAACGATATACACCTGCAATGCCTTGCCAGAATGTATTGACATCAAAATCTTTATAAGAGAATCCCAGATTGAAAGAATACTGCATTTTAGGGAACGGATTTCCGATAATAGTACGGTCAGCATCATTTATATTACCATTATTGTCTATATCTTCATACATGATATCACCTAATTGCGGTTCCTGGTTGTTTTGCAGAATCTTCTGTCCGTTCGCATTTACACGGTCCAAATCTGCCTGGGTACGATAGATACCGATGGCTTTCAGCCCATAATAAGAGCCGATGGCTTCACCTTCACGATTGATCGTATTATCCTTAATGTCTTCTACCCCTTTCATATCAGTAATCTCATTTTTCACACCTGAAAGCGAGAAACCTGCCTGCCATGCCCAGTCACCTTTCTGATCGAAATAATTAGCAGCCAGTTCCCAACCCCGGTTACGAACCTTTCCCGCATTCTGATAAGGAGCATCCAAAGATCCCAGGAAAATACCCGGCATAGCGAGCTTCATCAAAATATCCGAGGTATTTTTCTCATACCAGTCAAAAGTGACATTGATCTTTCCACCCCAAAAAGCAGCATCAAAACCAAAGTCTGTAATAGTAGTTGTTTCCCATTTAATGTTCTCATTAGGTATCTTGGCAGTCTTCATACCAATCTGTTTGCTATCACCGAAATAGTAACTGCCACTAGCCGCCAATGTAGCCGCATAAGCATAGTTACCAATTTCCTGATTACCCAATTTACCCCAGCTACCACGCAATTTCAATGAGTGGAGGAACTTCACATTCTCCATAAATTTCTCATTTGTCATGATCCATGCACCCGAAAATGAAGGGAAGGTAGCATAACGATGTGCCTTGGGCATACGTGACGAACCATCGTGACGGACATTCATCTCTAACAGATAACGGCCTCCGTAATTATAATTCAAGCGTCCGAAGAATGACTGCAAGGAACTCTCTTCCGCTGATCCGGTCACATGGTCATTCATAGTACCTCCATCCATTTCATAAATATTATCGGTAGCGAATCCCTGCTTGGACGCCTCATTCTTGTCCCAACGGGTAGCCTGGATAGAATGGCCTGCCAACAGATTGAACGAATGTTTTCCTACAGAAAAATCATAGGTCAGAATATTTTCATTAATATAAGTCGTTTCCAGATAATGATAATCTGTCAGTTTATTGGTACCGACTGTGGTCAGCGCATTTCCTTCAGCATCGTATCTTATATTATTCTTCGGATTGAAAGTAGTCACATCGTTCATATAATATTTATAAGCCAGACTTGAACGGAACTTCAATCCTTTTATGATATCAATTTCACCAAAGAATTTACCATCAAAACGATAATGCTTGTTATCTTTATAGCCCATATTCAAAGCTTCAATCGGATTTTTGAATACGGATTGGGAAATATTGGGATTTCCATCCAAAAATCCATAATGTCCGTTAGAATAACGCACAGGAACAGTAGGACGGGTAAACCAAGTAAGGTAGCGCATCAAACCTTCACCGGTAACACTGGTAGTAGGCTCATCAATGTTCTGACGGCTTCCCGAAAGATTCAGACCTAATTTTACAATACCCAATTGTGCATCCAGATTGGAACGGAAATTAAAACGTTGATTGGCCGTTTCACGCAAGATACCATCCTGCTGGAAATACTGAGTGGAAATCATGTAATGTACCGCTTTACTACCACCGTTCACAGACAAATGGTGTTGGTGCATGGCTGCTGTACGAAACATTTCCTTAGCCCAATCGGTATTGGCAAAATGATCGGGGTCTGATCCGTTTTGCAACTTTTGTAACATTTCATCCGTGTATGCTTTGGAAGGCCAGCATTCGTTATACATCTTCGCCCATTCATAAGAATTCACATAATCGGGCAGCACGGTAGCTTCTTGCAAAGCGATACTACCGGAATATGTAATGGTAGGTTTCTGCTCACCGCCCCGTTTGGTAGTCACCAGAATAACCCCGTTGGCAGCACGTACACCATAAATAGAAGCCGAAGCCGCATCCTTCAATACGGAAACACTTTCAATATCATCTGCAGGGATTTCCGCAATCTGGCTTACCGAGCTTTCCACTCCATCGATCAAGACCATCGGATCATTGTGTTCAAAAGTTCCTACACCACGGATACGGATTTCGGGACTGTCATGACCGGCCTGGGCACCATTGTTGGTCAACATAACACCCGGCAAACGACCCTGAAGCATATTGGCAGTATTCGCTACCGGCATAGAAGCTACATCCTTGAAATTTACAGCAGCAACAGAACCCGTCAGATTTTCCTTCTTCTGCACGCCATAACCGACTACTACCACTTCGTCAATCATTTCCGTATCTTCCTTCAGATTTACATTCAGCACCGTATTGTCTTTCGAAATACGATATTCCTGATCGGAATATCCTATAAAAGAAATGACAATAGTAGAATTAGAAGCCACCGTGAGATTGAAATTACCATCCAAATCAGTCACCGTTCCATTGGTTGTTCCTTTTTCAACCACACTGGCACCGATGACCGGTTCGCCTGTGGCATCTTTTACAATACCGGAAACTTTAAACTTGTCTGCTTGCAGACTGGAAGCGCTCACATTCATCGCAGGGATGAAGAAGCAGAGACACAGCAATAGACTCAGTACCCGGAATGTACTGGTTTCTGTCAGAGTTTTCATGTTCATAATACTTTTTTTAAAGGTCTAACAAATAAAGATAATTCGTTTTATTTGCCAGCAAAAGTAAGAGGAACAGAAAAGAAACAGGGAGAATTATTACCGGAAAAAGGCTGTTTATTCCCTATAGAGCCTATTTCCGGTAATAATCAGCCATCATACTTCATCATATACTCTGTAGGAGAAAGTCCGAATTTCTTCTTAAAGCAGGAACTGAAATATTTAGGGTCGTTGAAACCTACGGCATACGCCAAATCGGCTATACGGATTTTCTTTTTCTCGTCTATCAGCCGACAAGCCGCTTGCAAACGGACATTGCTGATAAATGCAGAGGGAGTAAGTCCGGTCAACAGTTTCAATTTATCTGCTAGTGTAGTCCGGGCCATACCCATCTCCGCCATAAACTGTGCATGTTCAAAATCACAATCACTCAAATGGGCATTCACACAATCCACCGCTTTCCGAATGAAAGCTTCGTCCATCGAGGTGTAATTTAATTCTTTGGCTTCAAAGACCAACTGCTTACGAAAATCCACCCCCATACGTTTGCGCCGTTTCAACAAGTTATCTATCTTGGCAAACAAGACAGAGAGGCGGAGCGGTTTACAGATATAACCATCGGCCCCAGACTCATACCCTTCCACATGGTCTTCATCACTAGTCTTGGCCGTTAACAAAATCAATGGAATATGGCAGGTCTCAAATTGAGTCTTCACCCGGCGGCACAATTCCATACCGTCCATTTCGGGCATCATAACATCGGAAACAATTAAATCCACTTCCTGTTTGGCAAGGATCTCCAAAGCTTCCGTTCCATTAGCGGCCTTCAGAATATGGTATTTGCCATGCAACAGACGAACCATCAAAGCCAATAATTCCTCATTATCCTCCACTAACAAAATAGTCGATGCTGCCGGTTTCTCTTCCAACATATCAATCTCCGAGACATTCTCCATTTCATCTGCCGATAAAACAGCATAGTCCACATTTTCAGTATTCTCGTCTACCTCATCTTCAGCAAAAGCCTCACGTCCTATAGGAATTTCAACCACAAAAGTATTCCCTTCCTCCTTATCGCTAAATACCTGTATCGTTCCATGATGCAACAATACCAAATCTTTAGTCAGCGACAAACCGATACCCGTCCCTATGGTATGGAATTTACGATACTCCCCTTCATAGAATCTCTCGAACATATGATCCAATTTCTCTTTTGGAATCAACTCGCCGGGATTGTTCACACTCAATTTAAAAGTCCTCTTTTCCTCATCATGAGCCTGCGACACCACAATAGTTCCTCCTTCAGGAGTATATTTAGCGGCATTGGAAAGCAGATTGTACACCACTTTATCCAATTTATCCACATCAAAATATCCCGAATATTCTTCAGACAAATCAAATTGTATGGACAATTTCTGCTTTTTAACCAAAGGAGCGAAAGCCGACACTGATTTTTTCAAGAACATACTGACATTTCCATGCGAAACTTTTAGCCGCAACTTGCCATTCTCCACTTTCCTGAACTCTAAGATTTGCTGAATCAACCGGATTAACCGCACAGTATTATCAGCTATTACAGAACAAACCGACGAACTTGCCGGTACTTCTTGTTTCAGTTCATCCACCGAAGCCGATATAATAGAAAGCGGAGTCAGCAACTCATGAGTGATATTGGTAAAGAACTGTAATTTAGCATGATTGATTTCCTCCATTTTCTGCCGTTCTATCTTCCCCATCTCTATGGCCTGTTTCATCCGGATACGGTTTCTGACAATCCGATAAGTATACCATGCCAATGAAACGAACAACAAGACATAAAGGCAATAAGCCCACCACGATAACCAAGGCGGCGGAAGAATAGTTATACGCAGACATTTCATATCCGGAGACCAGATTCCATTCTGATTGGCTCCCTTTACACAAAAAGTATAAGTACCTGCCGGAAGATTGTTATAATAGGCAAACCGACGTCCAGCCTCAACGGACAACCATTCCTTGTCATATCCCTCCAACCGATATAAATAACGGTTCAACTCAGGATTGATATAGTTCAATATTGAAAAATCAAGACTGAAATTATTCTCCCGGTATCCTAATACAATTTTATCAATAAAATCAATAGCTCTGTTTGCAGCAATCCCCTCTCTGACGGAAAGAGGATAGGTACGTACCGATACATTATGTACCTTTATATCTGTAATTACTACCGGAGAATAGGCAGTATCCTGAACTATTTTATCAGGATAAAAACTGTTCAATCCACGGAATCCTCCGAAGAAAAGTTTCCCATCCGCCCCCTTGAAGCAAGAATTCCGGTTAAACATATGGTCTTGCAAACCATCATCTACCGTATAGGTATGTATTTTCGGTGCAGCACCGTCCAAAGGTATATCAATGTGATACATTTCCGCATTGGTAGTAAGCCATAAAGTATGCTCATCATCCTCCAGCATGCTGAAAACAACATCTCCATTCCGGAAATAATCATTCAAGACTGAAACAAAACGATCATTCTTCCGGTCATACAAATCGAGTCCGTTACCATTCGACCCCACCCATACTCTGTTGTATCCATCCACACAAACACTCATCGCCCCGACAGTGGATAATGTACCATCCGAAGGCGTATAAAACTTAACCTTATATGTTTCTCCGGATGTATCTATCCGCCATACCCCTTCATTACTAGTCGCTATCCAGATAAAGCCATCTTGATCTTCCGCCATTTTGAAAATAGAAATTTGGGGCAATGCCTGATTTGTCAAAGTCACCAGTTCATTCAAAGAATGAAGTCTTGATTCCGTATCCAAGATAAACACTCCCGAACGTGTCCCCAACCACAGATTCCCTTTCGAATCTTCCAACAAAGAATAAATACAAATATCACTCAGCTCCGGATTGGTAACGGTATTTATCACGTGTGCTTTCCCGGCTTTGACATTATAGAACCACACTCCATCATCCCAAGTGGCAAAACACAATTCATTTGTCCTTTTACGATAAATAATATCATTGACCGTCGATGTATATCCCATATTCTTCAATATAGGATGAGAGCGGTAAGGAACAATGGTATGCTGTTTCATATCATAAAATACCAGACCGAATCCCATGATTCCCATCCACAGATTCCCATTATCCTCCTGATAGACACTGCGGACAGAGCTGGTAGGGCAATGCTCACGCAAAGCCTCCAAAGAATCATAATTAAACCGGAACTTATTTGTATTTACAGTACAAACACCTCCTCCCAACATACCCAGCCACATCAGCCCGTCTTTACTGCACAACAGAGAGTTCACCTCATTAAAAGGTAAATCTCCTTGAAGGTTGCCCGGAACAATATTGGTAAAATTCCCGTCTCCCGATTCATCTTCCAAAATACTGACCCCACTGCGTGAACCGATCCAGAGCTTCCCGGAATTTTTATCCTGAGCAATGGCGTAGATAATATTATCCAACAGAGAATGAGAATTTCCCTTGATGTTCCGGAATGTTTTAAATGAGAAATGTTCCGAATCATACGGATTAATGAGTTTCACCAGTCCATACCGCCAGGTACCGATCCAAATATTCCCGGCTTCATCCTGAAATATGACATGCGCCGAATTACCAGGGTTAATCCCGTCGTAAGTATAATACAATTCCTCTTGAGGACTATAACGCAGCAGCCCCTGTTCCCAAGTACCAATCCATATTTGACCTTTCCGGTCTTCGACAACAGACTTTATATCCATGTTTTTTTCACAATCGAAAGTACGGCTGCCGGCTTTTCTGCGAAACAATCCCTTGTTGCTTCCCACCCATAAATCTCCGTTACTTGCATAAAGGATACTTTCTACATTGCTTACCTGTAACAAAGGACTGATTATTTTCTCTATCTCATCCGTTTCTTTATGCAACACGTATAATCCATTGTGCGTACCTATCCACAAATTATTCTCCTTGTCTTCGGCCACCATATTCACAAAACTATCAATGGAACGTCCATGATTCACTCCATCGGGTTTATATACAACAATAGAATAACCATCGTAACGCAAGAGACCATTGTAGGTCGAAATCCATATATACCCCTGGCTATCCTGAAATAACTTCCTGACTTCATTGGTAGGGAAGTTCACCGAAGTGGAAATGGATTTAAAATGATAAGTATTCACCTTATTATCAGCCCAAAGCAAAACAGGAAAAACAAAAAGATATATTACTCCAAGAATATATTCGCAGTTACGGTGTGCCAAGTGCATAGATTCAACTTTAAGATTTGATGCAATATTCGCAAAAAAAAGCATTTTAAGCAAATATTCCATAAGATTTGTTCTAAA